>Ga0214544_1003988_pt1 | contig 29990 bp, 19 predicted proteins | sample CNSS3metaG_FD_160074 | JGI IMG/M metagenome (GOLD analysis project Ga0214544, IMG submission 160074) | Root nodule microbial communities from cowpea collected in UCLA plant growth center, Los Angeles, California, USA - CNSS3 | ecosystem: Host-associated > Plants > Roots > Nodule | place: USA...
ACATATCATACTCACCGTAGCTGTAAGGAAAGTGGGAGAAGAAGAAAGTGGTGATCTTCCGCCCCTGCATATGCGTTGCCCCCTTTTGCATTTTTCACTAATATAAACTATTAATCAGAACCATGATACAATAAAAGCCTTTTATGTATGTTATTTTGGACTTTTTATGTTGATCTTAGGTTGAACTCTATCCAAGGCACGTAAATTTACATCAAACGCTTAACACCTTAAGTACACTTTTTCTACTTTTCTTATAAAAAATAATTAGACCACCATGAAACACCCATAACAGTCCCCAATGACGCAATGATGATCTATAAAGATATACAACACATTTGTACTTGACCCACAAAAACACTAATACAATTGAAGCTTCCACCATGAAACACACGTAACCACCCAAAAAAACCCACTAGCAACAAAGAGAGACATTACTATTTATGAATTCATGTTCAATGAATCTCTTTATAAACTTATATTTTCAAAAGTTGGAAGGAAGTATACATTTAAGCTATGAAAAAAATATATAGTACATCATATAGTATATAAGTTGGATTGACTCGTGGAATTGCTTGTCTCTATCATGGGTGTGAGATGCAAATTTTGCATTTTGACATCAAATCCCATAACATCTTACTCGATCAAAACTTTATTCCAAAGGATTATAACTTTGGATTAGCAAAGTTATATCCAATAGATAATTGTTAAGAAATAGATTTTAAGTTTAACTCCATAAAATTGGTTTATAAGGTGAGGTTACACCCACTTATGTATTGTGAATTGACCTAATCTCTATTCGATATGAGACTTCCAACATATCCCTTTCATGCCAAAGTATATACATTTCTTGCCTGAGACTATAGACATTAATAGTTTGTCTGATAGTAGCTCGATAGTAGATGAAACAATTGACCCAACAACCATTTGCATCATCACAATGACATCAGCAAGAGGAAGCATTGGATATATGGCTCCATAATTGTTCTACAATAATATTAGAGAAGTATCCCATAAAGATGTTTATAGCTTTAAAATATTGTTGATAGAGAAGGCAAGCAAGAGGAAAATTCTAAATATCCATACAAAACACTCAAGTCAACTTTACTTTCCCATTTTTTATCATATTACAGAAGAGGAAAATATATAGATATAAAACATGGGGTGTAAGCTAGGAGGCACTTTCACAAAACTAAGACTACGATGCGGAAAAGGAAAGTTTAGGATCAATTGAATACATAGGTGAGATCAGGAAACAATAAGAACAACACTAATACAAGTATATGGGAAGGAACAAAGTTTTGGGTTAAGTAGCAAGAGAAATAGTGGTTGAACAAAAGCTTCCCTAGAAGGTCGTATGACACCAACAAGTTGGATACGTTGAAAGTAAATTTCATTCCTTAAGATAAAAAAAAAATTATTATTTTCAAATTTCAGGTAACGAAATAGTTAGAGGAACACAAACTGAATATAAAATGTTTATGAAAGCTAAAGAAATTGTTTTAATGACAACCATATTGAATTAGGTCTTAATGCACAATAATGTTACTGACAAATGTATTTATAGATGACAGTGCCATAAATGGAAAGAGTTAATGGTTGTTTATGCTAGACATTAAATTTACTATTCTTTTGATGTTACTGTGTAAATGGATATGACAAGTTAACTACTCAAGTTACGAAAAATTACTTGTACAAATCCTTTATTATATTACATCATCAATATAACTACTCAAGTTAAATATTCTCGCAGATATCGGCACTCTTACTGCAGGTATCGGCACTCTTGCTGGTATAGCATGGGTCTACAAAATTTTGTTTGGATGACCATTCTTAAGTGTGATTTTCATACGTAAATGGAGGAAAAGACACACATCAATGTATAAAAATATTGAAAATTATTTTGAACACAATCATTTGGTGCCTATTCGATATTCATACAAGGAAATTACAAAAATGACTAAAGATTTCAAAGAGAAGATAGGTGAAGGAGGATTTGGCTCTGTATTTAAAGCAAAGTTGTGTAGCGAATTTTGTGTGGCAATCAAAATGTTAAGCAAATCCAAAAGAAATGGACAAGATTTATCAACGAAGTTGTAATCATTGGAAGAATACATCACCAAAACGTAGTACCATTAATTGGATTTTGTGTTAGTGGCACAAAACGCGCTCTTGTATATAAATTTATGCCCAATGGATCTCTTGATAAACTTATATTTTCAAGAGATGGAAGTATACATTTAAGCTATGAAAAAATATATAATATATCGGTTGGAGTGGCTCATGGAATTGCTTATCTCCATCATGGGTGTGAGATGCAAATTTTGCATTTTGATATCAAATCCCATAACATTTTATTGGATGAAAACTTCATCCCAAAGGTTTCTGACTTTGGACTAGCAAAGTTATATCAAAAAGATAATAGCATCGTCACAATGACAACAGTAAGAGGAACCATCGAATATATGTTTCCTGAATTGTTTTACAATAATATTTGAGGAATATCCCACAAAGCTGATGTATATAGCTTCAAAATATTGTTGATGGAGATGACAAGCAAGAAGAAGAATCTAAATCTCTATGCAGAACACTCAAGTCAACTTTACTTTTCCCTTTAGATATATAATCATATTGGAGAAGAGGGAGATATAGATATAAAGGATTTGACCGAAGAGGAAAAGATAATAATAAAGAAAATGATCATAGTTGCACTTTAGTGTATACAGTTAAAACCAAACGATCATTCCTCGATAAATAAAGTAGTGAAAATGCTTGAAGGAGAAATTGGAGATTTGGAAATACCTCCAAAACCTATTATTTCTTAATTTTGAATGAATTGATCATCTGGTAATGATTGAAATTCATCAAAGTAATTACAGGTTGAGGGATTGCAGAAAAAAAGAGATTGAAAATTCGCATTGAATTGGTGAAAAAAAAAAAGAAAAGAAAAAAGGGAAGCAGGTGAAATGTTATATTTGGAGTTCTGTAATCAATGATAATTATGTTTTGATATCTAGAATTCTACTGCTGCACCTTTATTGTACCTGTTATTTGAATAATAGATGTAAATGTTTTTTAAATAATATGCTTTCTATAGTAGTATATGATATCTTCCGTTGACTATTAAAAATATACTAGGTTTGATATTTTATAAAAATTAAATATATATTTCAAAACTTTAAAATTAGTTATCATCATTGTATTTCAAAACATATAAACGACAAAAATATTTCAAAACATATAAACGACAAAAAAAAAATCCGATTGAGAATTCAAATCTGCGATTAACTAACCATTCGACCATAGTAGTAAGTGATTTTACTAATTATTATTATAAACAAATTTAAAATTTTATCATAATAATTAGCTTAGGGTCTCATAGCTCTTCTAATATATATAAGATCTCCACCGTTACATAGTCCATCTCCGCCATTGTTAGTGATTCGTTCTACCACCCACACTTTCTTGTTCCCATCTCTAAGAACAATATGTTCAGGAATTAACCCAAGGATAAGAAATGAGGCCATTTATAGGGAAAAAGTAATTAAAACAGTATATACCAATGACATGTTCAACTTCTTTAGTGAACAAACATTATTTGACTCACAGAAATTCTAAAGTCATTAAAATTATTTTTCTAAAATTAATCATTAAACACCAAATACGAAATATGTAAATATTTAAGGATCAAACGTGAAATTTGTTTATTAAAAGCAAATATAACTGAATCACTGAATCCTTTCAATTGAATCTCACTGTTAGAGGCGAAAAAGAGACCTTGTGTAGGGTTGGATTTAATGTATCGCAAAACGTGTTGTGCAGCTTGATGATGATAGGTGGTTGGATTCTGAACAAATTGGCTAAGGAGATGGATGGCAAAGCTAATATCAGGCTGAGTGTTGGTGAGGTATAGAAGTCTCCCAATAAGTCTTCTATAAGATTCAACATCACACAAGGGAGCATCAGTGAGGAATAATTGTTTGTAGTTCTTCGATATAGGAGTGTGACATGGTTTACTGCCAAGCATCTCAAAATCATTCAAGATATCTAAAGCGTACTTTCTCTGGCAAAGATGGATTCCATGTTTTGATCACGCAACCTCCAAACCAAGGAAGTATTTAAGCTTTCCTAAGTCTTTGATTTTGAAGCTTTTATTAAGGGTCTGCTTTATTTCTTCAATGGAAGCTAAGGAATTTCCAGCAAGAATAACATCATATACATACACAAGCAAAGTAGTGAAAGTAGTATCTATATTTTTGATAAAAAGGGAATGATCAGACTTAGACTGTACAAAGCCAATAGAGATAAGGAACAAAGAAAGTTTGGCAAACCATTGTCGACTAGCTTGCTTTAAGCCGTACAAGGACTTGGTTAGCTTACAAACCTGATTTGATTGTGATAGAATAAGTCCCAGAGGGAGAATCATATAGACTTCTTCTATGAGATCTCCATGCAAGAATGCATTATCTACATCCGGCTGGTGTAAATGCCAATGTTGTGTGGCAGCTACAAGGCGAGCCATGTATCTCTCAATGGAGCCATTCGACTTGTCTTTTATTTTGTAAACCCACTTGTAATGAATGGGAACCTTATTCTTGGGTAACTTCGTCAAATACCAAGTCTTATTTGCTTGGAGAGCTTCTAATTATGTTTTCATGGCAGCTATCCATTCTGGGTATTTGCAAGCTTCCTTAAAATTTCTCGGCTTAATGTGGGATGAGATAGCCATAGTAAAACACAAATGTGTATCAGATAATGATTTGTAGGACAAAACAGAAGAAATGGGATATTTAGTTTTACCTTTCAAATTTATTTGAGTGGAGTTGTTAATATTGTGATGGTAGTCATTAAGAAAGTTTGGAGGCTTTCTGATTCTGCTAGAGCATCTTGGACAATCAACATTGGTATCTTCAAGTGGTCTTAGCGTTGTTATTTTGAAGAGCTTCATTAGTACTGCAAAATTGTTGATTCTGCAAAGATCTCTCTCTATTGTGGCAATTCATATTAGTGTTGCAGTGATCAGTCTCAATTCGTACAATCTGGACTCTACTATCACTGTTGTATTTTGTTGGCTCAATCAAGAAATTGAATTCATTATTCGTGACAGGGCTCTCGTGATTAGAGAAGGAACCACCAATGTTGCTATAAGGAAAAACATTCTCATAGAAAATAACATTTCTATTAACAAATATTTCTCGATTAACCATATCAAGAAGCATATAACCCTTTACTCCATTTTTATAACCAAGGAAAACACATTTCCTAGATCTAGGATCAAGTTTTGTTTTATTATTTTCTAAAGTAGAGGCATAACACATAGATCCAAACGTTTTAAGGTTCATGTAAGTAGGAGAAGTATCATGCAATAACTCATAAATGGATTTAGCATTTAGAGAAACTGAAGGCAACCTATTTATTATGTGTATGGCATGAGATATAGCATAACACTAGTAAAGCTTAGATAAGCCAGACTGAAACATCAAACTATGAGTAACATTCAATATGTGTTGGTGTTTCCTTTCCACCACAGAATTCTGCTGTGGAGTCTCTATACAAGTTCTTTGGTGCAAAATTCCAAATTTATCATACAACTCATCATATTCAAATTCTTTTCCATTATCAGTCCTAATGATTTTGACAGCATAGTGAAACTGATTTTTAACATATATAATGAAATTTAAAAACAGCGATCTAGTTTCACTCTTAGATTTCATAAGATATATCCATGTATGCCTAGTATGATCAACAACAATTATAAGAAAGAATCTATGGCCATGAACAAAAGTAAGAGAAAAGGGGCCCCAAATATCAACATGAATAAGGCTAAAAGCAGTGGCAGTTGAGGAATTACTCAATTGATAAGGAAGCTTGTGTTGTTTAGTGAAATGAAAAACATCACAAATGTGCTTAGAATCAGCACGAATGTATGGAAATTTTTTACACAATATGTCAAGAATCCTGTTTGAAGGGTGGCCTAGTCTAAAATGCCACATATCTGAATCAAGTCCTTTATATTGCAAAACATTATTTACAAATACTTGATTAGAATTGCCAGAAAAATGTTGCAAGTAGTACAGGTCCTTATTTAGCTCAGCACGCCCAATCATCTTGGAAGTACCCTTGTCTTGGATCTGACAACTCTTGCAAGAAAATATTAGTTCACAATCGAAATCCCCAATTAAACGTTGCACGGAGATGAGATTAAAGGAAAACTCAGGTATGTATAAAACATTAAAAAACATTAAATGCTCAGTGAATTTAACAGTGCCCGCATGAGTAGCTAAAACATGAGAATTGTTAGGCAATTTTATGCAAACTGGTTTAATCTTGTAGAATGAAATAAATTGTGATTTATCAAAAGTGACATGGTTTGTAGCACCAATGTCAAGAATCCAGGAAAATTTACCTGATTGTAATTCTTCCTTTGTAATTTGTCCAATGTGGCTCCGAATCTGATTGACACTATGACAAGAACTTTCCTACAAAAGGCTTAATAACTTTTGCACCTGTTCGTGAGTGAAGGGATTTCCATCTTGTTTAGAATCCTTATTAGTCTCAGATTCTGGATTGTTTTGGCTAGAAGTCTTTGTGCTTAGATTGCACACTTGATCATTCCTTCTATCGGAATTGGTGGTATTTCTAGACAAATCTTGTCTTTTGTACCAAGGAGGATACCCGTGTTTGGAGTAACAGTAGGTGCACTGTTTTCCTTGAGCAACAAAGCGACCTCTTCCTCTTCCATGATTCCTCCAGCCACTTCCTCGTCCTTGAGACTTAGAATTGATTTGTTTTTCTTGATTCCAATTATTTTGTCTCTCTACAAAGTTGATAGAAGCTTTGGTATCTTGAAGACAGTTTTAACTATCTTTCTTGTTGTTTAATGAGAGAAAAGACTCGATTTATGCCAGGAAGGGGTTCCATTAGTAGCACCTGAGTTTTGATCGTATTGTAAGTTTCGTTCAATCCTTTAAGAAAGCACATCACGTATTCGATTTCTCTGTATTTGGCAATAATCTTGGACAAGGTGCAGGTACAAGGAGTGTCACAAACGCAATCGGGTATAGGCCTCAGGAACTCCAATTACTCCCAAAGGATCTTCAAATCCATGTAGAATTGGGTTATAGTTCGTTCTCCTTGTTTAATAAAATGAATCTCTTGCAACAGATCGGAGATTCAAAAATAATCTCCTTTAGAGAAACGCTCCTTTAAATCTTCCCAAAGAATCTTCGCAACATCGATGTAGACAATGCTCTCGGCGATCTACGGAGAAAGAGTACGCGTTATCAAAGACAAAATCATCATATTGCATCGTTCCCATGCCTCGTAGGTTGGATCATCCCGTTCAGGAATCTTGATACTTCCGTCAACGAACTTCAATTTATTTTTCGAAAGAAGGGCACGACGCATGTTTCTGCTCCATGAATGGTAATTGGTTTCACTAAGTGGAGGTGATACAAGAATCATTCTTGGATTTTCACCGGGATGCAAATAATAGGGATTGGATGGATTATTGACAATATCCATAATGTTGGTTGGTTTGGAGTGTATATCTTTTTGGCCTATTGTTATGGTTCCTAGTCGCTGAGAGTGAGCCGTAATTGGATTTATCCTTTCGGGGAAAATTTTGAGGTTAGATTATCACTTTTTCTAAGATCAGAGAAAATTAAATAATTAAATAAATATTTATTTAATATAAATACAGATAATGGAATTTTTATGGCATCTAGTGTGGAGAGTTATGATAAAGAATAATATTAACTCAAGTGGTTGAGAGTATTTGGTTATTATAATTCGGTCAGGCGACCAAGGTTGGGGTTGAGCGAAACGCAGTTTCGCTCAGGCGAGAGTGGCTCGTCTAAGCGAGGTCGCAATGGGTTGTTCTTATGGATTGGTGCATGGTCTACAAGACTTTGGATGATACTTTAAGTATGGAGTTGCTGAAGCATTCCTTGAGTTATGGCTCAGAATGACATTCCTTAAGTTGTGGCTCAAAATGGAGGGTAAACATGTGGCGATCCCGAGTTATGGCCTGGTGATGGTGGAACCACGAGTTGTGGCTTGTGGAAACAAAGGATATCTTAAGGTCATCATCTGAGGATGTAGAACGTGGATGAACATGATGGTGGTCATGTTATTTAGAATTGGAGGATATTGGTTTTTTGATAAGTGTGTGTGTGTGTGAGCACTTTATTTTTTGTTATAATTTATGTATGTTGTAAGCTCACCCTATCTGTTTGTGTTTGACGATGATCGTATAATTCGTTACATGGGAGCAGTTGATATTTCAGGTGGAGCTGGTGAGGCATAGAGTCGGATAAGGGCTAGTTTAAGACCCAGGGAATTTAAATAATTAAATAAATAATTATTTAATAAATCCGGGTGGTGGGAGCCTTATGGCAATTAATGCTCACCTTCATGACGTGGAAAAGCACTAGCTTAAATGGTTGAGAGTACTTAGTGGTGTGAGAGGACTTGGGTTCAAGTTTTATGTATGCCAATTGTGTGTTATTTAATTTTATTATTTTCTGATGATGTGTTTTGGGCGTGATAAGTAAGTATATATTTTTAGATGTATAAATTATCTCGAAAGATGACTTGGTTGAGTTGGTTGTGCACTTGAATTACAATTGGGTGGTAGTGGGCTTAAACCTTGGCTTGAACAAAATAACTTTCTTTCTGTTACAACCTATTTTGGCATGGATGTGAAGAGACGCAGAAACCCTCGGAGGCAACTACGAAGGGCTGGAACCCATGCTTTAACAGTGAATCAATAGCCTTAAACTCCTTTTTTTAATGAATTTTTGTTTTGCTACCATTAACCTTAATTAAGGCATGATTACACTAACACAAAAAAGCCTTTTAACGGCTGATATTTTTGACCTTTGACGTCTGCCTAAACACTGACGTCGTACTGGGTGACGTCAAAATAACGTTAGAAAACAGAGCAAAGGTCACTTAACGTCGGGGCAATAGGGGTCCGACGTTATCCAACGTCGTGGCCAAAAGCAACAAATGTCAATTTTCGCACTAAATGGAGCCAAAAAAATAGAGCAGTTTGACTTCTGTTGGGCTCTGATAGACGTTAAATAACATCGGCCATGGTAAGCTCAGACGTTAAATAACGTCTGTCAGAGCACCACCAGACGTCAAACTGCTCTGTTTTTTTTTTTAATTTGGCTGTTTTTACAACATTCTCACACCTGAAAATCAGCACATTCCCAGAACAGTTTCATAATAATTTTAGCACAATTCTGGAGTTACAGTTATATCTAATAACACTTAAGTTTCAACATATATTCTAAACTAATATAAATAACACCAAACTAAAAGTTCCAACAAGATATTTTTATACAACAAAGATTTTGAAAGGAGTTCTAATTCCTGTGGTATCAACTCCATCTTTCCAATAGATATGTTGCCCACTCCTATCTTAGTGCGTGGATAATGTCATCTGGTAGAGGTGATGGATTCTTGAACCGCTGAAAAAGTAATACAATTTCATTATGTATGAATATCATTCTTTAAAGTTTGATATATGATTTATAACATGTGAAAGATATATATATATATATATATATATATATATATATATATATATATATATATTATTACCTCTATCAATTCATCTTTAATTGCAACTTGAAGGATTGTTCTTATCCAAGACATGACATAATATCCACATTCCCATCAACCTTCTTGCTTGTTACACTAAACATTATAAATAAAATAAACACATATCAAAGTCATAAGTTGACATACAGAAATTAATAACTTTTAACTGAATGAGTTCTAACCTTTAGATATAATACTTTAAGTTGTTAGCCTCTAGGCTTACCCACAATTCTAATGAAATTTTGGAAACATAAAACATATGTTAGTTTTTATAACTAAGTAGATATATAGGTTAGGATTGAAAAAAGGTAATACTTACTCTTGTAACATGTTTTTCAAAGCAGGTGGAATCTTTCTATGGCATAAATAAAACCATACAACCGTGCATTGCTTGGATCGATGACACATAGTTGCCAATGATACCTGCCGTCAATCACAAGTACTTAGTAGAAATAATTAATGATACTTCATAAAATATTACTAGCAAAAACACTTACGCATCAATGTATGGCGCAAAGTAGATCTCTCTATTTGACTCAACCATCCATGTTTGCAAATAAAGTTTGATGTTGTCATGTGAGTTTCCCGAAGGTTGAATGGTTTCAAGTTTAATGAATCCATAGACGAAAGATCAACCTTGGTCCACAATGAATCCATAATAAATCTACATACATAAAATAAAAATTAATGCAACAATAATACTAAAAAATCAACTACAATTAGTCCAATTTTACAAATAACAATAAATATAATTTTATTTAGTAATTTTACAAATATTATTATAAAAATTCAATTAAAAAAAGAAATAGGCCAAAAAAACTAAAAAAAAAAATAGTCTAAGATAAAAATTATAATTGCAAATAAAAAAATACAAGCAATTATATACATATAATGAAAAAGATATAACAAGCAAAATAATCTCAAAACGATGTAAATAGGGATGAAAACACATAATATTTGGTTGAAAACGCCTAAAATCAATCCATAATCTAGTCCCAACCAGTTTGGTGGTGAAAAATGTCTGAAACTCACCTAGAGGAGGTCAGAATAATGGTCGTCAATGGGAAGGATCGCGAAACACTGCAAATGGGGATGAAAATAGAAAATATTAAGTTTGAAACGCCTAAAATCAATCCACAATCAAATCCCAACAAGTTTGGTTGTGAAAAACGTTCAAAAATTACCTGGAGGAGCTCAGAATGGTGGTCGCCAGCGGACAAGCTTCGTGAAAAATTGGTGGCGCGATGAAATAGTTAGGGTTTCTGCATTTCGCGCAGAGAAAACCCAAAAATTGACGTCGAGGTTGTGTGGTCAAACGTTACTTAACGTTAGTGTAGAGGGGGTCAAACGTTAAATTAAATCGGGGCAGAGTGGGTCAGACGTTAAATTAAGTTGGGGGCGGAGAGCTCAGACATTAATTTTTACATAATATTGGGGTACTGTGGGTCAAACATTAAATTACGTCTGTGTTGGAATAGGCAGACATTAAAAAAGTCAAATAATTTACAAAAATGCCACCGATCATTTTTAATGTAGGACCTTTTCTGGGCAGACGTTATATGGGTGACATTATAGAGCTTTTTTGTGTTAGTGTTAAGAGACTAAATAAGGGGAGAAAAGGGGTTTGGAGAGTCTAGAGTTGATACGTACTGTGAGGAGAGGAAAATTAAGGCTAACAAATTAAGTTTTGAGTGAGAGGAGGAGTGGAATTGGAGAAGATTGACAAAGGCTAGTGGTGATCAAGGAGTAACTAGAAGAACTATCAAATTAAGCAAGGAATCCAGGTTAGGGGAGTTCCTATTGGTTGTTTTAATTTTTAAATTGTATAAAATCGTGATGTATCAAGGGTTTGGGATTGCATTTTCTGTTTTTATCAAGTTTCTATTCGGGTTTCTGGAATTTTCTAGAAACCGCCTGGCGGTCACGAGCGACCCGCCAGGCAACACAAGCTTCAAATCCACTTTTCTTGGGTTTTCTTCATGAATTGGCGATGCGAACTGGGAAGCCAATTTTGGTTGATCTGGGTTTTCTTGTGTTCTCCGTGATGTTGTCGTGATGATTTATATGCATGAATATGAATTTCATGGTGTATTTGACTGCGGGCAATATTTATATGTTGAATGAATGTATATTGCATGAAATTAGGTAATTAGGGTTCTATTGGAGTTGATGATGAATGAGTATGAATTATATAATTGATTGAATGCGTTGGTTCCTTGGAAATCATGTTAATAAGAATATATCAAGAACCCTATATGATGTGTACGCTTGAAATTAAGACTACTCGATAGTGGGTGTAGAGTTTGGGATGTTAGGGCCATGAATGGTGTAGAATGAATCTAGCAGAATCTGATTTGGTCACGCACCGCCTGGTGGCATCAGTGATGCCGCCAGGCGACACATCAGGACAAAGCACGTCATGAGTGACTTTGTGAGTTGTGTTCTTTGGGGGTTTTCACTGATCGTGTTTCGGCATGAATTGGGGTAGTTGGCAGGGGTTCCATTCCTTTGGAACAGGTGAGGGAGTAAGTGTTAATGTGTGTAAGGGAGAGTTAGAGTGAATCAAATGCATGAAATAATAAAATAGGGGCTTAGACAGAGGGCGATGAACTGTACAGTTTGGACTGTAATTATGTGTTGGCTAGAAAGGTTAACCTATAATGTGGATAATGGGGAATAATTGGTAAAAGAGTGAAATCATGATTTCTTGTGTCGTAACATAAGAATGAGTACAATTTGAATTATGAAACCTGATATGGATTGTATGTATTAGAGAGCAGTAATAAGACACTACTTGTGGTGGATCCCACTGATTAGGGAATGGTTAATTGGGAACATGATGATAATTGATTTGTGGATGGATTATATGCATGTATTGCTTGTTAGTCATAGTCTGATGTATGGAATATTGTGGTTTGGCTAAGATTGAAGTAATGTGTGATTTGAGGTCCTTTAGGACCTGTTTAATATGCTAAAAACCAGTAGCATTGAGCTACTGGTATGGCGCCTGACGACGCGGAGCGGCCCGCCAAGCGATGGAGTCCCAAAATAGTGGTAGTGGCCACTATACTTGCGTGGCGCGTGGCGCTTGGCGGGAGGGTTGGTTCCGCCAAGCAGAATTGTGTAGCAGAAGTCCTGGAAGAAGCTTGGCGTATGGCGGTGCGAGAGGTGCACGAGGCGGTGACACTGTAACTAGACTACTGGATGGCGCGTGGCGCATGGCGGTGTGAGATGCCCGCCAGGCAGTCTGGAACCAAGTTCCGCCTAGCGGTGCGAGAGGCGCGCCAGGCGGTTTTGGGTGCAGAGTGGGCTCATGAGGAGGTTTTCTACACACCTTTGGATAAGTGTCATGATGCGATGCTTTGGCTGGGGGTCCAGTTACGAGTGTAACTTGTATTGGGGTAATGCAAGGCCACTCTAGGTTGTAGCCTAGTAGCTTAGGAAGTCCAGTGGAGTGTGCGAGATCGTGGCTCGTACGACGAGGTTTCAAATGATTGCCCTCTTTTGTGAATCTGAATGAGTTTGGTAGTCTGGGGACAACTACGGACTCCTGTTCGTTTTGAGGAACTCCACTTGGTGTCGTAGTGTGAGGCCGTGACAAATTTATTCTCGCGTGTGGACTATCAGGTGGTGGCCAGTAGTTAGAGGGGCGAGTAGACACTCGTGCAGCAAAGATCAATCAGTGAACTCATCAAAGGGTGTAGAATCAATAGACGTCTAAAACAAGGGTTGAAAGTTGAGGAACTAAGGAAAAAGGGGAAATACTAACACGGGTTATAATCTTGAGATGTTGTATTTATTGTCATATTTTGTTGGTTTATTTAAATGAACTCATCCTATCTGTGTGTGATTGGCGATGATCATGTAACTTGTTACATGGGAGCATATGTTGATGCAGGTGAGCATGTGGATGGTTAGAGACAGAGCGGGGAAATTGCTATGGGAATTTCACTGGACTTTATTTATTTGAAAGCTTATGGATTATTGTATTGACTTCATAACTATTTTACGATTGTAATACTTTAACATTATGGTTTTATTTGGTTTATTGTGCTGTATTAAATACTTCAAAATTTTCCCGCGTTTTGGGAAAGGCATTTCAGAATAAATGAGGTTGTTTTTATTATATTTAGTTTATTTTAGCTTTTTAAATAAGTAATTTTCTGTCAGGACGTTACACTAGCATGGGGAGTTGTTTTATATAATTACTAATTTTGTAAATTATCAATTATGATCAGTTATTGAGTTTTTATAAACATCGAGGTCCTTTAAGTACTTTGGTTTTTGGAGTATTTAATAAAGTTTGAGATTTTCCTGCACTTTGGGAAATAATTTTTTTTTTTCATTTCGGATTTAATATTGCTTGTATTTTATTTTATTTTAATTAGTAATATCCGGCCAGGATGTTACACCCTTTGCATTAGTAATATATTTAGTAATAATCACGGTAAATGATTCTTGCAATAAGGGGAGTTTGTCTAAAATTAAAATAAAGGTTAAATAAGAATTTCTAAAATAATTAGTTAGAGATAAAATTTACTTATATTTAAAAAACTTAATTAATTTTCAAGTTTTAAATGTTTTAGATTAAATCTTTAATAAAATATTTGGTCAATTGAGCATTAAAAAATTATATACATTTTTAATTGAATTAATATTATTTAATTTTCATGTTTATTAAGTGATGGATTGTTATTTTATGTTTTCTTTGTGTAGAGTTGTCTCTACATATTATTCTGTGACAATATTAAATGACATGGTAGTTAACATGATAACTGACTTTTTTCAGAAGGATAAATGAAAATAATGAGGCACAAAATAGATGGCAAATCAAAAGTGGTAAATCGTTGCTTAGAGATGTATATGCAGTGCTTCACATATAATAATCCAAAAGCTTGGTCAAAATTCTTATTATGAACTGAATTTTGGTACAACACATCTTATCATTTCACTAGAGGGTTGACTCCCTTTCAAGTTGTGTATGGAAGGGAAGCACCTTGAGTGGATAAATATTTTTGGCTAACAATGACTCAATGGAACTTAAGGAGATGTTACAACAGTGAGATTTTATTCTGTCTCAGTTGAAAAATAACTTAATGAAAGCTCAACAACAAATGAAGGAGAATGCAAATAAAAAGAGCAGGAATATTGAGTTCAACGAAGGTGATATGGTGTTAGTCAAGTTGCAACCTTATAGACAGAACTGGGTGACATTAAGAAAAAACCAGAAATTGGGAATGAGGTACTTTAGATAATTTTCAATTATAAAGAAGGTGGGCCCTGTTGCTTATAAATCGTTGCTGCCAAATCATGCCAAAATTCATCTTGTATTCCACTGTTCGCAGTTGAAGCCTTGTTATGGTGAAAATATCAAACCATATATTCCTTTGACCATGATGACTAATGAAGTTGGTCCAGCCTGCAACCGATAGCTATTTTACAAACAAGAATTATTATTAAAGATGGGAAAGAAGTGCAACAGGTGTTAATTAAATGGGAATGTTTAGAAGATGTGTATGCTACTTGGAATATTGGTTATCACTCAAGGAAGCATATTCGGATGTTAACCTTGAGGAAAATGTTATTTTTAATGGGAGCGACAATGTTATATGAGAAAGTGAGGCAGGGACAAAATTGGAAAACATGACAACGATTGAGAATTCTGTTGGGAATGTGTGATAACTGGTCACTAAAGAACATGAGGGAGGGCAAAGGATTAGTAAGAGGGAGAGAATAACAAATTCATTTTTGCGGGATTTTGTGTGGGGCCTCAAGTAAATATAGGGCCATGATGGTCATAGGGAGGGTAGAGAATGTTGTCACATTTCTTCTTCTGTTTTCTCAGTAATTGCTGATATCAACTTTTTCTCCTTGTCAAAACCCGTTTTACGTAAATAATATAGAGATAGCAGATTCAGTCCTTTATTTGCATACTTGTGTTTTGTTCTGCTTCATTGTTCTACCCCGCATTACATGGTGACTTGAGATAAATGAGGAGATAGGTGCGATTGAGCACAATAATACGTGGAAATTGTTCAATCTCTCAAAAGAATCTTGGCCTAGTGACAAGAATCCGGTTAAGAACAAGTTGACTACTAAGATAACAAGGGACTTAACGAGTAACAAGTTGGCCAGAGAGAAGAACAAGTTGGCCAAAGAGAGGAACAAGTCGGCCCATCAAGTCAACCACTGTGAAAGGAAAAAAACAAGTATGCTATAACATCTCGTCTGGATATTATGAATTTTAATTAATAAAAATAAATACATGATAATAATACCTCATTTAATATAAACTCATTCCCCAAAAATGCGAGAAATTTCAAACTTTATTACATTATAAAGTAACTTAAATCCATAATTTGTAACTTCAAATATAAAAACCAAGTTCAATAATCCAAATGATTACAAAATCCCCAAAATGTGTAAAATAAGAAAACTCTTAACAATAGTTTCCCAAACTAGCCCACGCTCTGGCTTTATACCTCACCAGATCCACCTGCAACATCATCTGCTCACGTGTAATGCAATACACGATCATCACCAAACACAAACAGATAGGGTGAGCTACAATATAAAACACACATATGTAATTCAAACATATAAGCACAAACACACATCAAAGGATTTCTATCCTTTGATTCTATACTACATGGCCACCACCATGTCACCCATGATCTACGTCTGTAGGTGCATACCTCAAGATGTCTTGTTGTCACACCTACAAGCCACAACTTGTAGAACATGTGCAGGAAACCTGCTAGAGACCATACTATAACGTTAGGTGGAGTTCCCAATAGGAACGTAGTTCGTGTAAGACCCACAAAATTTAATTAATTAAATTAATAATTAATTAATAAATGCGGGTAGTAAGAGCCTTTATGTCATTAAATGGTAATGTGTATGATGTAGAAAAGTACTTGTTCAAATGGTTTAGAGTACTTGATTGTGTGAGAGGACTTGGGTTCAAGTCTTATGTATGTCAAATTGTGTGTTATTTTAATTATGTATTCTTTTGATAACATAAGTGATTATGATGAGTGATAATATAATCCTACAATTATAGGAATTATCATGAAACATGAATTGGTTGAATGATTGTGCATTGGCTTGACAATGACAAGGTGTAGGTCAAATCTAGGCTTATGCAAAATAAATTTCTTTTTGCCAAAATTTCTTTTGGCATGAATGTGAAAGGCCAAAAACCCTAGTTGACAAAGGGGCAACCAAGAGGGGTTGGAAAAATAGCCACTAATGAACCTTGAATGACAATTAAATTCAGCTTAATGCACATTTTCGTTTTCCCTTCCATCATTGATAATTAAGGCAAAATTAAGGGTGAGAGAGTGGATTTTTTCTAAGGCTGCCATTAGTGCATATTGAGAGAGTGAATCACAGTGCAAAGAGAGAGAAGTGAAACTTGAGAAGGAGTCTTGAAGGAGGGATCACAAGCTAAGGCTAATTGAGATCAAGGACTCAAAGATTTGTGCACTTTTGGAGCAAGGGATATAGGTTAGGGGTGCTGAATTCGAATTTTACAGCCATTATAATAATTACATGAATTACATGAACTATATGAATATTTTACTTTGTTGTTATAGACTCTGTTATGAATTATGGGACTTTTTCAGAAACTGCCTGGCGGCGTTCAAGGACTGCCAAGTGGTGCATGCTATTGTGTGATAGTTTCTAGGTTTTTTCGCCAAAAACTGCCTGGCGGCACGAACTGCTGGCCAGGCGACTCATCTTACACAACCCAGTTTCTGGATTTTATATGAACGGCTTGGCGGTGATGAACAACCGTCAGGCGACGCGAGTTACTTTGGCTCAAATTTGGGGTTTTTAGGGGGTTCTGGGCTATTGTGGTCAGAGAGGATGAAACTATACATGATGATGTAGTTGTGAAGTACTATGAATGGTCAAATTCTAGGGTGAATTGAATTAATTGGAATAAAATTGGGTATGGAACAACTGTAGGGTTTTGAAATTGGGAATTGGAGTTAGGGATGAATGAGGTGCAAATCATATTGAGAACTTGTAGGTAAACTTTTACATTGATATTAAATAGTGTTGGAGGTACTTGAGACTATTGAATGGTGGAAAATTAATAGAGGGATGCATTCAGGGATTGTTTGGGGACGTTGCAGGTGTAACAAAAACTAGGGTCTCCCAGAAACTGATACGTCGCCTGACGGGGTGTTGACCAATAACTGTTGGTTGAATTGGTAGGGGCAGGTTGGAGTGTTGCATGGAAGTGTACTAAGGAAGGAATTTGACAGTAAGGGAAAAAATATCGTGGGATCACTGTGGTAATGGGAAGGATCTTTATGACTCATGAGAACAAAGGTGGGAGGCCATATGAGAGGTCAAAGTCTTGAGATAAGTTGGACCTTATGATGACTAGATTGGCATAAGTAGCAATTCTATTTGAGTCAGATGTTATGCTCATAACAGTTGTAGAAAGCCTATTATTAACTTAGGTTTGAATGTTGCCATGGATTACTAATAATATGGTTTTAAAGGGGAAGTATTTGATGGGGTGATTATGTTGGAGGGAAGGTATTGTAGGCACTTTTAATGAGCAAAGAAATGACAATTAAATTGGTTGAATGCCACTGTTTTGGATTCAGCCTAAGTGGGTTACATTCTTAGGGGAAATTGAAGGATGTCATATTCTTAGTTTGTGAATGATGGTTGATTAAGTGGGATGGTGTAAATTGTGAGATATGAAGGATGTAAATATGATTCATAGTGCATATATGGTACATGGGATAGTAGATTTAATAAAGTTATGTTTTTGGATGCATAGAAACCAGTACAACTCGTTGTACTGGTTTAGCGCCTGGTAGTGAGGATGAACCGCCAGACAATATCTATTATTCTAGGGGACTGTTGTGACATTAGAGGCACTTGGCGATGTCTGTCAAGTATGTGACATTAGAGGCGCTTGGCGCCTGGCGGCACGAGGCCCTGCCAGGCGGTCTGGAACGCATATTCACTTGGCAGCTCAGGAGCAACGTCAGGCGATAATGCAGGGTCAACAGACTTGTTTGCTTGTAATATGCGTGTTTTGCAAAGCTTAGGTGATACCTTAAAGGTGGGCTTGCTGGAGTGTTCCTTGAGTTGTAGCTTGGAACGTACCCTTTGAGTCGTGGCTCGGAACGTATCCCTTGAGTTGTGGCTCGGGATAGGGGTTTAGCACGTGACATTCCTTAAGTTATGGCTCGGAATAACATCTCTAGAGTTGTGGCTCGGGATGGCGGATGAACACGAGGAACTCTTGAGTTGTGGCTCGGTTGGCGAGTGTAGTCGGTGTGAATGTGCGAGTTGTGGCTCGTACAGATGGGTCCAGATAGATATCCCTCCTTAATATTTAGCTAACGAGTTTTGTAGTCTTAGGATGCTACGAGCTATGTGGGTATTGGGAACTCCACCTGGTGTTACAGAGTATGGTCTATAGCAAGTTTCCCGCACGTGTCTACAAGTTATGGCTTAAGCAAGACATCCTGAGGTATTCATCTAAAGACATAGATCATGGATGACATGCTGGTGGTCATGTTGTGTGGAATCAAAGGATATGAGTTCCTTTGATGTGTGTGAATAAGTTATGAATTATATGTATAAATATTTTATATTGTTAGCTCACCCTATCTGCTTGTGTTTGGCGATGATCATGTATTGTTTTACACGTGAGCAGATGATGTTGCAGGTGGATCTGGTGAGGCCTAGAGTCGAAACGAGGCTAGACTGGGAGAATAGATTTATTAGAGTTTTTATGTTTTATGGGTTTGGAATCATTTTGTAAACTTTTATGTTCTAGACTTGGACATTGTATTTAAATTTTATAAATATGGATTTAAGTTTACTTTATGATGAAATAACATTTTAATTTTCCCGCATTTTGAGAAAAGAAAGTATAATAAATGATGTTTAATTATTATTTCTTTTCTATTTTATTTAAATCCGTATTATCCGACTGGGATGTTATAGTTTGTAACGTCCCAAGACTACCAAACTTGTCAATTAACTACTAAGGAGGGCAATCTATTTGGACCCATTCGTACGAGCCATAACTCGCACACTTACACCGGCAACACTCGCCAACCCGAGCCACAACTCAAGAGTTTTGCGTGTTCATCCGCCATCCCGAGCCACAACTCAAGAGATGCCATTTCGAGCCACAACTCAAGGAATGCCAAGTGTTTAACCCCTATCCCGAGCCAAAACTCAAAGGATATATTTCGAGCCACAACTCAAGGAACATCCAACAAGCCGACCTTTAATGAAACACCAAAGCATTATAGATCTCGTACATCCAAAGCAAATAAAGCTTCTGCCTTTGTGTTATTGCTTGACACTGCTTCTGAACCGACAGGAGAAATATGCTTCCAGACCGCTTGGCGTGGGCCACATGCCGCCAAGCGCCAAGCGCCTTTGGACTCTCTGCCTCTACAAGTATCGCCTGGCGGGACGACCCTCACCGCTAGGCGCCACGTGTTCCAGAACTCCTCTAGTTTGTAGCTTCCTCCTGATGGTTCATACCTCCCCACCAGGCGCTACACCAGTGCAATGAGTTACTAGTTCTTTTTTTTCGCAGCTCAGTTTTCCAAATTCATTCACACGCCCCAGCAAGTTACTTAGTTCCTAGTGAACTCCAATTACCTTTCACAGCTTGAAATTCATCCTATACTTGCATTCAATTGATTGGCATCTCTAGGTAGTCACCCAATTACTATTCCAATGCCTAAATTCAATTAAGTACCACCACCACATAATGCTCACACCATAATTCCCCAACGGTTCCTATTCTCCCAGTCCATCCATTTCCTAACCTTTGCCACACCACTGCATTACTCTCTAATATTTCACATACCCACTCATTCACAAGTAAGATCAAATTGCTTACAATTTACCCAATAACTTAGGTAATCGGCCTATGATTAACGTAAACTAGCTCTTGAATCCTTTTATGACTCAACTCAACCTCAACTACAACACCAACACACTCAGATATGCAACTCATATTTTAATCCTTTAATCATACATTCTTTTTTAACATCAAAAGTATTCATAATAACATTTTTCTCTCTATTTTTCCAACCATATTTCCTTTTAGCCTTCCCAATGAATCCAACTCGTGCCCAAGCCACCCAAAACGCAAAAATAGCAATTACACTTTCCGTTGTCGCTTGGTGGCAAGCTATCTCCCGCTAGGCGGTGCATCAGTTCTGGGAAAACTCCCAGGTTCTGTTGCACCTACTAAAACCTCACAAAACCCAATATGCCTCCCACTGTCAAATCCCACAATTTAGTCATGCCATCATAATTCCAATTATACTAAGTATCAAATTTAAAGGCTAGCATACAATCTTCAATGTAATTATACGTCCAATATTCCTAACTCAAAAATTCCTAAATTCTCAAACCCTAAAAATAAGTTCCTACAATTTCCTTCAATTAGCTTCCAATCACGATGTAATTCAATATCTACAGGCATCCAATAATCAACTAACGTTTAAAACTACCTTTTTCCCCGATCAAACTTAGCCCAGAACTCCAAAGACATCAAAATCAAGCAAACCTGCTCGTGTCGTCTGACAGGTGTTCATCGTCGCCAGGTAGTTCGTGCCAAAAACTCAAAAACTAGGTTGATCAGTGTGTATCGCCTAGCAGCCTGTTCTTACCGCCAGGTGGTTTTTGGGAAAAACTCAATAACCCAATGGAAATCACATGTGTCGCCTGGAGGCTTTGAAGGCCCGCCAGGCGGTTTCTAGAAATTTTCCATAAACTACGAAATTAAATGGAATAGGCAAGGTTATGACTTTCCTTAGCTCTCTCTCCGAATTTAGCTCCTCTGCTTCACTTAATACCCTCTCTCCTTCTTAATTGGACACTTAACCAAGCTTTTCTAGCCCTCTTGCCCCCTAAGACAACTAGGGTTTATGGCCTTTCACATTCACGCCAAAGAGAATTTTGGCAAAAAGAAAGCTTAGTTTGTGACTAACAAGGTCCGAACACACAACCATGCCAATGCCAAGTCTATGCACAACCATTCAACCAACTCATGTTTCATGATAATTCCTATAAATCTTAGATTATATTATCACTTATCATGATCAATCATATTATTAAAATAATAATCAATTCAATAACCCAAGTCCTCTCAACACAAATAAATACTCCCAACCATTTGAGCTAGTACTTTACCACATCACAACAATTCACATTTATTGTCATAAAGGCTCCCACTACCCGCATATATTAATTAATTAATTTTTAATTAATTAAATTTCGTGGGTCTTACATATGCCACAATGAAAGCGGAGTCAGCCATGAAGAAAGCAAAGAACTTGACTATTCATGAAAGGGACAAACATAATGTGAGAAAGTTTATTGCACGTGGAAAGTTAGGATGAAGACCAGAGGAACCAAGATAAAGGATAAGAGAAACATTTAATTTTATAGGGGAATTTTGTTGGGTTTAAACTAAACTTAAATGAATTAGTTGTTAGAGTAAATGTGTTAATAACTCCGCTATGGATAGTAAACTTGTTAGCAGATTGAGTACAACGGTCAAAAATATAAGTTTATAAATTGTCTTGTGAATAACATGAATTCAATAAAGACAAGAGGTGAATAAAATTTTTTCATAGAAATTTTGTTATCTACATAAAGTATATGTAGAACATCTTTCAGATTTGAAACCTGCATATAACTTATGGGTTTGAAATTTCGTGCTAACTTTTCTATAAGAAAAATGCTTAATGATCTTTCTTTTTTTTTTCAATTAATAATTAGACGTGACGATCTCCTAGTTCATCCTATATAACTCAAGTGTATAATTCTATCATAATTTTATTAACATTATCAAGGTCCAAAGTCCACAAGATTAAACCATACAATAAGATGTTTGGACATTTGACACCAATTTTTTTTTTTTAAGATTATTTTACGCCTATAAAGAATTGTCAATTTCTTGTAAAACACACTTTCAGTTATGAGTTTTTCAAACCCACAGTTTCAACGGTGCAGTGGAATTTGGTTAACGTGTGTGGAATTGCTTCCATATTTAAAATTTTGTATTCACTAAAGTCAGTTGTAGAGGTCAGTGGAATTTGGTCTACGTGTGTGGAATTGCTTCCATATTTAAAATTTTGTATTCACTAAAGTCAGTTGTAGAGGTCAGATAGACACGTCGTTTCTCAATGAAAGTCTACGTTTTTTAAGTATCATAAGTCTTCAAATTCTTTTCTGAAATGTAATCTTTAACATGGTCTCAAGGAGGTTAATTTACTTTTTTGCAAGCATTGTGTGACAAGCGAGCAACACAGATTGAAGTTTCCTAAAATGACTACCATAAACAAACACATATTAGACTCGATTCATTCTGATGTGTGGGAATCAACGATATCATCCCTAGGAGGGGCAAAATATTTTGCATTGTTTATTGATGATTACTCGAAGAGATTGTGTAGCCTCAATTAAAACAAACAAAGTTCAAGCCATTGTACTGATTACAATATATTTGGTGAGGATAATTTTTTTTTTTATCTTGGTGTTATATATGGATTACATGTTGGTGGTAGGCTAAAAAAACATTTAAATCCATGAATTGAAGGCATAGTTGGTTAGGGAGCTTGATGAGAAGGACTTGACTCGACAAGCCAATTTTTAGCCCACTTATCAATTGTAAGTTATCCTTAAGTATGAGTCTTAGTAGAGACGCAAAGAGGATGGAAATGACTGTAACACCCCAATTTTGGGATGTCACGGAACATTAGAAAACTTTCGCGTTTGATGAAAAAGGATTATAATTGAAAATATACTAATAAAAAAAACTTTTAATTTAATTTAAATTACATAATTTCAAACGTCACTTTGTCAAAAACTTCCAATATCAATTGCGGACAAAATAAAATTACATATATTTTAATATCTGATTTAAAACCACTAAATAAATTATAAAATCTCCCGAGTTCACCCCAGCCTCTCGTCAATCTACTCCATGCCAAGATTATCTGCAATATCATCTACTCCCGTATAACACACATTATACGATCATCACACATACAACAAACACACAAACAAACAAATAGGGGTAAGCTAACCAAAAACAATTATATTCATAAAAGATATTCGTAAATAAAACATGTCCAATAATACTCAACGTCGTATTCAATTAACACGGAAACTTTATGATAACAATCCAACCTTGGTTTCAACACACAAACCCCAAATCCAAACAATCATACTAAACCAAACATAGCATCACATTCATCTAAAATCTTCATTAAATTTCACCAAGAGCTTTCAAGCAAGGCAAAACACTCTCAACATGCACCACATGAGAATTTCATATTGCCAACAAAATACTCACCATCACATCATGTATGGAAATAAAGTTTCATAACATAAACCCATCAACTTATCAAATAATACATTCATACAATGAACCCAATGAATGACATTCATTCAACCACAGTATACAACCAATTTAGGATTTTAAAAATAAAGCTGGGGCTTGTGCAAAACTTCAAAAATTATGTATTTACATTCAAATTAAAGATTATTGAATCAAGAATCAAATGCAACAATAATCAACTTAATTGAATAACTATAGAAAAAGTTATGCACCAAACAAGCAAGAAAGGTCAATGTTGTCAACAACCCAACTACAATGATCTTGCGATAAACACTGCTCTCACTATAGAGCTCCGATTCAAGATCGGACCGTTCAAATTCAAGAACTATGTGATCAACTGTTAAAATTTCAGCTTGATCCAACAGTTATAGAAATCTTCATTGTACAGTGCAGAAAAATGGATAGTGCCTCAAAACGAGATAAAGAAAAGACGGAAAGAAAAAGTTTTAATATAATGAAAAAGAATGTAACGTGAAACTGGGAATGAGTTCCCGTGGGTCGGCAGCTGGGTAATGTACAAGCTTGGAATAAATTTTTGTGATAAAACACGACAGTAAATCCAAATTTAGTATTAGAATCAATAAAGACAAAAGCACAACACTACACGATAATTCAGGGCAGTGGAGAATCAAGTTTTCCATGATGACCATTTGAACAACTATATTTCCTAGAATAAAACTTTATGCACCAAAAGGTATCATCAACGTAAATGGCAGAAGATCCAGTATCACACGGAAATAGCTATCCATTACCTACCACAATTCTTAACATAAAAAGGATTATTAAAGGCTGCATCAAATGCAAATCACGGTAATCACACCAACACTCTTCATCATTCTACACACTTACATATGCCTTCAATCCAAATGTATCAATCAACAGAAAAATAAAGAACATAAAAATAAGGTCTAACTTCAAACAAAATAGAAAATAAATTCAGTTTCCCCTGCACTACACATACACACTTTTCAAATTCCATTCATCAGACAACCAAAAAGAAAACAAGAGAAGAAAGCAAGATTGACTTCCCCTACCTCTCTAGATGATTCCTCTTCTCTATCACAGCCATTGAAGAACAAAACTCCAACTTGCACTCTTCTTCTCTTTTTTCTTCTCCCGTCCTAACTCCTTTTTTTAAAAGAAAATTTTTAGGGTTTAGTTTTTATCTAATCCCACCCATCATTCAGTTAAGATTTTCTAACCCATTTTATTTTTTTCTTATCATTTAATTCCAAAAGATATAAAAAAAAAACAAAAAAGAAAAAAAAATAAAATAAACTGTTGCAGTGTTTTGAAATCCAATATTCCGCATGTCCCTGGAAACACAATCCATTTACGCTGCTGGACCCCACACCTTTAAAGGAGAGAAAAATATGGATTTTAAAACAAACACAAACGAAACTTATAATCAGCCAAGTTCGAACCCTGAACCTGCTACGGTCTGCATGCCACTTTCACAACCAGGCTAAATGTCACCACATGATATCATATACATTATAAGAATTAAATCAATTATACTCCACTAACCATAATTCCTTAAATCACTTAAATAATTATTATAAATACTACAATAACTTAAATCTCTCACATAATAATTATTTCCTATTTCATAATTTAATAACCTAATTAAATTAAATAAATTAATAATATTAAGCAAGCCATTAACATTTTTTTTCCAGATCTTACAATGTCTCGAGTACCGTTTGGATTGGCGATAGCCTTATGTATGTTATGATTTGTACAAGAGTAGATATTGCATAAGTAGTAAGAGTGGTTAGTAGGTTCATGGAAAATTTAAGTGGAGAGCATTTAAGTATTGTTAATACGACTCTTAGATACATCAAAGGAACCTAGGTGTTGCATAAGCAAGATGATGACAAATAAAAAAGCATGTTGTGACAATTTGATTAAATTCATCAAAGTTTTCAAGAGGGGGAATGTGAGAAAGAAAAGTCTCACATCGGTGGGAACTTACCTTGAGACTTACTTTTCATGTTATAAAAGGAGTCAATGTTTCCTTAGAAACACATCCGAAAAAGTCTCTTCATTTTCTTTCCTTTTACTTTAGTGCTTGAGAAAAAATTAAGAGAGAATGATAGTTTATCCTTTAAAGTTCTCAATGTATTTATTTTTCTATTATTTTCAAGAGAGATTATCATTGTTTTCTCCAGTAGAAAGAAAGACATGTAGTTTTCTTTCTTTTAATAAAATTAATTATTTGTCTATATATATCAACCAAACAACAATAATTATGAGACTAACTATTTCTTTAAAATTAGAAAATTGGAATAAGAAAAAAAAAAGATGAGGGGTATTGATTTAGGAAAAAGAAGGCAATAAATAGCATCTATCAATCACTTGTTGAGTGGAGATAGTAAAAGTGAAAGGAAAGAGAGGGTTTGATGAGGAAATCCGCAAACAAGAACACGTGCACTTAAACGTGTATTTAAACGTTTTTATTTATTAAAATCAGTAGTGGGAAACAGATAGGTTTCCCGGTCAAAGTTTACGTTCTAACTATTATTAGCCATCAAACATTTTTTTCTAAAGCTTAAAGCTTTAAAGTTTTCTAAAGCTTAAAGCTTTAAAGTTATGTATATAATTAAAGTCAGTGCTGTTTTAAATATCAATGTCTAACCGTAAATTGTATGCACTTCAAATTCACACTAATTGAGAAACAGTTCGAGGTTACGAGGAAACAGACTTACTCACAGTGGGTTGGGTTCCTTGATCTAGTAATAAAAATAGTATTATTTATATAATTACTTGATGATCAAGTACTCAATTATTTGTTAAAATACAAAAAAATAATTAAAATTTTATTATTCATAATATTATTATAAAAAGGTTATTGGGTTCGGTGGTAGATCTTGACCAATAAATTTGGGGAACCAAAATAATATATTCAAAATTTATATTTTTAATTATTTCCACTAATACAATAAAAGTTAATACATAATTTAGTATAACTGTAATTAGAAAACAAATCACACATATATAAAGTATTGTTATTTCAAATTCTTGAACTCATCAATAATTAAATTAGAACTAAAATTTTCAGTTATTTTTTTCCAACTTAAATATGAAAATCTTTCCAAAGAATTAATAAGAAATTTCTCACCTTTAATTTGTTGAACACTAAGAAAAGACTCATTTAATTGAACGATATGATCATTATTATTACATTTTAGAATATATAAAGAAATTGAATTTGTCTTCTTTTCATCTACACAAATAGTTTCCCTTTTATCACTTTCAAAAATGAATCTATTATTTTATTTTTCATCAATATTTATCTCAATCTAATCAAAATTGAGAATTCCTAAAAAAGTTTAAAATAAAAAAATAAGTTATCACAATTTAATCAAAAATTGAAAGTTCCTAACAAAGAATCTATGATAATCAAGTCACAATTAAAAGCCGGTTATGAAACAACACATAGTACCATCATTGTTAAAAATTATGCTAACTATCAAACAAATATTTTAGGATCAAGTGAGACAGGAGAATTATCTTTTCTTTTTCTTCAATAATAGAAGAGAACAAATGAAACGAAAGAAAAAAATAATGAGGATTTGTCCAACTGTTTTTTTCTTTTAAAAAATAAAAAGAAAACATGTGAAAGTGAGAGAAAACTCAAAAAGACAATAAAAAATATATTTTAATGAATATTTTTATTTTTTATTATATTTGATTTTATGTTTTATTATTCATTATTATTAAATCTTATACTTTATAAAATAATAAAAAAACACATAATTTAATAACTATCAATTTTAAATATAAATTACATATAATATAAAAATTTTGAAAAAAAAAATTGAAAATTTCTAAATTACATATAATATAAAAATAAATAAATAAATAAATAATTGGGCCATGGTCATCCCTGCCAGCTCGGCCGTTGATTGGGTTATCAAATGACCTTAGACAATGAGCACTTGCAACTTCAGTTATTATTGGAGTGCAACTTGACTTCAAAGTAGGCATATTCGGAAGTGAATATGGAAGACATTACAGAGATGTTTATCTAGGGATTTGAAGATTTAAACCATATACGTTAACTTTTTAGGATTTAATTGGAAGAATGTGAGAATAAGTTGATTGGAGCTTAACAAGAGATAAATTACTGTATTTATTTGGAAAAGAAGGAAAAACGTTTAATCATACACTTGGAATTTGATATGTCATTGTAATTGGATCTAAGGTGTTTAATTATTTCATTGGTAGGAATTTTTATTGTTAAGATGCAATTGATTTTTCTATTTTAAATTAGAACAATCTCAAACACTAATCATATATAGGAGGGTACTCTACCGATCTTAGACACATTGATCAAGGTCCTAGGTGTAGTATTGATGTTGTAGGTGGTAGTATTTAAGTCCCTTAATGTTAGGAGTTTTTGTTTTTAGGAGTTTTTTATTAAGAGTTTTCATTATTAGGAGTTTTTATTATTAGAAGTTTTTATTATTTGTAGTTAGGGATGTCAATAAAATCTGTACGTGCTGCATGTATTGGTAATAAAACTCGCAATAGATAAAAAATGGATACCTGCAGGTAACAGGTTCGGGTATTTTTTATACCCATATGTTAACAGGGCGGATACGGGTATCATAGTATCTGTACCCACTATACTCTAATTTAAATTAAAAAAATAAAAAAAATGATTAAAATATTAACATATTGATTTTGAATGAGTTATTTTTTTATCAAAAAAAAATTCTTTTCTTTGTAAACTGTCATTCAATATTATTTAAATGGGTTATTTGAACTTTGTTTGAGATTTATGAATGTTATGTATTTCATTTTATTTGAATTTACAATTAAAATATGTTGTTAAGTATTTATTTATATTTTTGTAAATATTCGCAGGTATCCGTAGATATCCATTAACATTAAAAAATTATGTAGATACCCGCATAACGGATACTCAATAAATATAAATACGAGTACGAGATAAATATTTATCCATTAGGTAAGATACGGAAGAACTACTACCGTACTCTACCTGCCCTTGACATATCCCTATTCGTAATCTTCATTGTTCGTAGTCTTCATTATTTGGAGTGTTCATAATTAGAAGTTTTTATTACATAATATTATTCGTTCAATAATTTATAATCTATCCTCTTTTATTTGATATTATATATATTATCGGTAGGTTTTGTTTGGGTGCTGACAATAAAAATCTCTATATTAGTTGTATATAATATAATTATCAATGGAAAAAATCGTTAATAATTCAATTATTACCAGAAATTATTATTGAGGGCCAAACATCCATCGATTATATATGAACTTAACGAAACATAAGTCGTCTGTAATTATAAAGGAATTTCATAAGTTTGTTGATAAAATTTTACTGACAATCAAATCATCGAAGATACTATATTGTCGGAATCCATAAAAAAACAAGACTTGTCGACAAATTTCATCAATTACTGACAGATTATGATTGTAAATTCTTTTTTTAGTCAATAACAACTCGTTGACGACAAGTGAAGTAAAAAATCCATTTAAAAATTAAATCGAACCCATTAACACAAATTTTAAGTGCGTTATAAGTTGGATTCCAAATTGAAATTACCCATTTTCTAAGTATGATAAAGTTACTTTCAACACTTTAAAATCTTGATAAACTAACGATTATGAAAATTAAAAAGCCCTAAAATTTTCTCCAGAAAACTCTAAATTTTCAATTAAAAGCTACTCACTCACTGACCCTAATAAACTAACGCTTTAGAAACATAGTTAAAAATTCGTAAATGATTCCCACGCTTAACACACAAGTACTTAAACATTTATTTTAGCAAAATCTTTAGTGGAAACCAGATAGAGAAGGGATCAATGCGTCAACGCGGTTTGTCAGTCAAAGTTGTGTCGCATACATATATATATATATATATATATATATATATATATATATATATATATATATATATATTTTTGTATTTTAGAATAT
>Ga0214544_1003989_pt1 | contig 29989 bp, 23 predicted proteins | sample CNSS3metaG_FD_160074 | JGI IMG/M metagenome (GOLD analysis project Ga0214544, IMG submission 160074) | Root nodule microbial communities from cowpea collected in UCLA plant growth center, Los Angeles, California, USA - CNSS3 | ecosystem: Host-associated > Plants > Roots > Nodule | place: USA...
GTTGCCATGAGATTTCCCTCTTCTTCAAACATGAGATCAGGTCTTCTTTATTTTTGGAATCCCAGGCATTAACGGGGGTTTTTGGAACCCCGGACATTACCGGGGGTTTTCGGAACCCCATGCATTATTGGGGGTTTTCAGAACCCCTGCCATTAATGGGGGTTTTTGGAACCTCAGGCATTAACAGGGGTTTTCGAAACCCCGGGTATTAGCGGAGGTTTTTGAAACCCCCAGTAAGTTGCGCTACTTCCAGGGGTTGCTAAAAATCCCCGGTAATCCGTTAGCCACGCTTGCTCTTCCGGGGGAATTTCAAACCCCTGGTAAAACCATTAGTGGGGGTTAAAACCCCCAGAAATGCCAAATATAATCCCGTTAAAAATAATTATTTTTGTAGTGAAGTTTATTAAACATGAATTAGGCCAAGAAACTAATCTATTTATATGTAATTAATTTTACCTTCATTGTTTTTAACAGAAATATTTTCATTTTATTGTATGTTTTAAAATCCATCCCCTAAGTTCTTTGGTTGTTTAAGTTGCCTAATTAAAATTATTTTTCATAGAAACATTATTTTACTTAAAACCATATTATATATTGATTTACCAAAAAAATTAACAGATAAAAAATTCCTAAATTAATTATTATATGAAGGTTAGTAATTTTAAATTGTTAGGCTATTAGAAAATGCTAAATTAGCTTATAAATATGAGTGTTGATTTTAAAGTGCTTGTTTTTTGTGTTTGGAAAACAATTGTAGGCATAAAAGACAAAAGGGTAATTTTGTCTAATTTTATCTTTAAAAAATCTATTATATAAATTTATATTATTTTAATTAGTAGAGTTCACTATTTTACTTCAAACGTAAGTGTAATGGTGATCATTAATTATACTTTAAAAAAAATATATATATATATATATATATATTTTTTTTTTTTATTTTTGAAGTTAATTGTTCTAGATTTCAATATAAATGTACTAAACTAAACTCACATAAGTTAAATTAATATGAAAAACAAATTTATTAAATAAATTTTAAAATATAAAACCATTAATGTCGACCTAGTGATTTCACTCTCATTTCATGAAATCAATGATACCATGGTTTTCTAGATATTGCAAAATAGATGACAACCTATATCAATGGAAAAATTGTAAAAAAAGAAAAACAGATCAACCACAATATTCAATAACAAAAAAAATCTCTTATCATATTTCTCTAGCGATTAGAGCCAAATTTGAACATTAATCAGTTCAATTAATAAATTAAATCATTTATATGAACTAAATATGAACAATATTCAATTCAATTATTATTGCGTTATTAAATAAAGATTCAATTGATTTTTAATTTGAATTCTAAAATCAGAAATGTAAATTGATATCACAAATGACAAAACCGAAAGCAAAACAAACTGAGAGAGAGAATAATAATTGATGCAAAACTCAATTTAACATGTTTTATTTTTATTTCATGAATTGGTCCTTATATATTATAGTTCTCCATCCCTGAAGAACAAAAACACCGCAAAGAAAAAAGTGAAAAGACAAAAATAAAAGCCAAGAGAAAAGAGACAAAAAGGAGACAAACTAAATCTCTGGAAACATGGGAAATTATTTTTATCTTTCCTTCTCATCACAATTAGATCTTCTATAGGCTCCAAAAATCGAAGTAAATGTGGGCATAATCATGGTCTTTAATCAAGTCTACAAAATTCTAGCAAATTTCACTACCATAATTTCACATATTACATGAAATTTTTCTTCCAAATTTGTCAAAAAAATTTATAACAAAAAACTTTTTTTTGTCATTTTTACAAAGAATTTTAATTGACAGGTAATTCCTTCGTAAATAATTATTTCTTACATTTTTTTTTGCAAAAAGTGTTTTATACAAAATATTATGTAAAAAAATTGGTAACAATTTCTTGTAAAAAACTTTCATAACAAAATTTGTAAGTATTTCCTACGAAAAAAATTTTAAAAAGAAAAATAGTAAGAAATATGAGTTTTCTTAGTAATGTTTATCTCAACTTATAAATATTATAAAAAATAGTAGGGAACTCAAAAACCAGCAAATCATATGTCCATTTTGAATTCTTGTAAATATAGAATCCAATGCAAATGGAATCAGTATAAAATAACATGGAATCTATATGTGAGGTATGGTTATTGTGTTCATGTTTGTCAATGTATATGTAACTATGTATGTGAGGTATGGTTATGTGAATAATGTGTTGTGTGTGTGGGCTCTTGTGAAGAGTCGTGAGTATGATACTCTTTAACTCTTTATGAGCTTTGTTGGGGCTCTGTTCAAAGCAGCTCTTTGAGTGGTTAGCCTTAAGTGGATCCCTCTTGGTAGGTAGCTCGACTGAGTGGAAGGTTATTAGATTGATAAAGCCAGAGGACAACTGAATCCCTCTGGGTAGGTAACTATTTTAACTATGTTTAGGTGTACTTGAATGTGGATGTTAGGTTCTTAGATTGGTTTGTTTGGAGGATGATTGAATCCCTATAGACAAGTAGCTCTTTGAACTAGTGCAGATGTTTGAAGGCTTAGGATTTAGAGAGATTAGTTCAAAGGACAGCGGTTGAATATCTCTAGATAGGTAACTCTACGATCGAAGGCGTTGTTGTGGTTTGCTATGAAAAGTTTATATATATATATATATATATATATATATATATATATATATATATATTATGCTTTAGGTTTTAAAACATGAAGTGAGCTTATTTTAAAAACTGAGATTATGTTGTGTTAGTTTTCACTCTTCTATTTTGTGTTGTGGTTTCTACTTGAAATGATCATGATTTATCATGAGAGCAAATGATCATACAAGTGTTAATGAATATGCACAAAAATATAGAAATTGATTGTAAAGTTCCTACTGGAATTACTAATTTAAATTAAATAAATAATAATAGAAAATCAACATCAAAATTTTATTAATCCCAAATGCGGGAAAATTTGAAACATTATTAAGCGCTATAATTTAAATAAAACTAGAGTACTAACATTATTACAAATTCCAAAATTCAAAAAAATCAGAAAAAGAAACATAATAAAGTCCCTAACTCAAGAGTCCCTAAGCTAGCCCCCACTACGTCGTTATGCATCAACAACATCACCTGGAACATCATATGCTTCCATGTGACAAGTCACACGATCATCGCCAACCACAAATAGAAAGGGTGAGATCATAAAAAATTAACAAATAAGTTAATAAAATTAAAATACACCCAACTGTTTTATTTTAGTTAGTTCTTGGCCAAGACCTTCATACCTCAAGACTTTTCAACCTTCAATTCACACAAATAGTTAACCTTGGACTCAGAATTGATGATGCTCACACGAACCTGCCTGCTCGTGGTCCTGTCTCTACGAACCTCTCCGCTCATAATTCTGCTCTACGGACCTACCCGCCTGTAGTCTAACACACGTGATCCACTAGCTACGAATCTCCCCGCTCGCAGCATCTCTCTAGTGTGAGCACGAAACAACGAACCTACCCGCTCGTATCCCCACACAAGAGTAACAGGATATGAACCTCCCCGCTCATATCATCACGTGTTCACCATCATCCATGAACCTACCCGTTTATGGCACAACATCTCTTGATCAAAGTCTGCATCAATGCGTATAAACAACACACGCAAGTCAATTCCTGTAGCATTATCGCCTGGCATAACCTAAGCACTGCCAGGCGAAATTATTGTGCAGACCGCCTGGCGGGACATCCTCATCGCCAGGCGCCATGCTCCAGTTAGAACCATTGTTTTAGGGTCTATCGCTTGGCGGAGCACACCCTGCCACCAGGCGCCACTCGTTGTAGGGACACCCCTGCTGGTCCTATCACTTGGTGGCCCTCGTCGTGCCGTCAGGCGCTTTATCAGTAGCGCACCAGTGATTGTTTTTGCACACAAAACAGATTGTGTTAGCTTATACCACCAAAATACCCCCACGATATTCATGTTCTATCATCCATCAATCTTTGATTCGTGAAACCTTGCCACACTCTACATGGTCTATTACTTATAATCCAATTTCCTAATTCACTCTAGTCACGACTTAGGATTTACCAAGCATGCTATCATTATCCAAATATTTGCTCTAACTTAATGACATTAACACACAATCCAGTATCTCCAAGTCAACAACTGGTTATTTTTCATTACAAATAGTACCAAAACTTCTACTAAAATACTTTTCACTTAAGTCTACACACACTATGATTCCTACCTTAGCCACTAATTCATAATTATCACACATCCCCAAAAGTACCCTTGCATAACACATCTTTTCCAGTACCTACACTCCCAATCAGAATAATACATCCTCTATTGCTCATTGTCTCTCCCGCATCAATTTCCAACTATACTTTAGCACACATATACCATTGTTCCTCTTAGAATCTCCTTCTCGTTTTACACTTATGTATTAATCCTCCCAGTTTCATCCACCTAATTTATATTCCCTTTCAATTCCCAAAGCTCTCTCTCTCTCTCTCTCTCTCTCACACACACACACAGCAAACTACATAATTGCACAAAACTGTGTCTCAGCTCTCACTCTTCCAAAAGCACAATGGTAGCTCTCCTAATTGCCTCCAGAATCTTCCTTTTTCACGTCCAAACCAGTTCCTCTCTTCCTCTCTCACGTTTCTCTCTCTCTCTCTCTCTACTCCAAAACTACCTTAATTAAGTGCAATTAACCCCAAAACCGAAAATGCCATTAAGTTTCATGTTAATGGCTAATCAAGAACCATTATTGGTTGTCTTTCAGTCCACTAGGCTATCTCTCTTGGCAGCTAGGGTTACTTTGTCTTTTCATCTCCATGCCAAAAGAAATTTTGGCAGAAAGAAAGTTAATTTCGCCCTTAGCAAGGTTTGAACACACAACCACTCAATTAAAAAAACAAGTGCAGAACCAATTTATGTTCGTGATAATTCTTATAATTTTAGGATTACATTATCACTAATCACATTCAAACATAACATTTAAATAATGCCCATATTAAAATAACATTACAATTGACATACAAAGGACTTAAACCCAAGTCCTCTCACATAATGAAGTACTCTCAACCATTTAAACTAGTACCTTTCCACATTATGACAATCTGCATTAAATGTCATAAAGACTCCTACTACCCGTATTTATTAAATAATTATTTATTTCATTATTTAAATTTCTGGAGTCTTACAATCGATAATAATGTCAGAAGATATTTGAGATAATCTTTTATTTATTCCTTTTCAATAAAGTTTGTTATAAATCAATGATTGTTATTGAGATTTCCAATAAAACATAAATAACGTTTTATTTTAATTATGTAATTTGTAAAAGTGATAAGGTGACATAAATAAGTTTTGTCATGGCTTCGTGATAATTTTATTATTTTTTCAATTTCCTTTAAGATTTTCATTATATGTATTAAATAATGTTTTATAGTTGAGCAAAATCTTTTCACAACTTTTTTTATTTTAAAAAAAAATCATTACTATCATATAAAAATGTTTTTTTAATATAAAAAATTTGAATGAGACAAAACAAAACAAATAGACTCATTTCAAGTATGATTTTTAATTAAGTTAATATAAAAAAAATTAAAACCATGCTACACATTAGCGTATTAAAAAAATAAAACATTGTATTTAGACATACGATTTTTTTTAAAGATTGAAACCATTGAAATCGTATACTTAAATACAACTTTAATATTAAAAATAAAAATTAAATCTTTTATATTATAAAGTTTGATATATTTTGGTTTTAAATTTTAAAAATAAATAAATATAATATTTTAACTCGACAACATAAAATTTATTTTACATGTTAAATTATATTTTAGGTTGACACTTGAACTAAAAGATGTTAAATGGTATAAACAACCAAATGTTAACTTGAAACATGATTTGATACGTAACAAAAATTTATGGAAATTGAATAAGGATGACTATGTATGTTTATTTTTAAAGTTTGAGAACCAAATTCTATCAAAGTTTGAGAGAGGAACAAATTCAATGTTGCGTAAAAGTTTAAGAAATAAAATATTACGTAATAAAAAATTGTAATTGTACCTTTATTTTATTTTTAATTTGAGATCGAAAAAAGTTAATGAAAATGAAAGTTATATATTAGAATACAATTTTCTCATTTTAAATTATGTTTGAGTTTAGTATGTTACTCTTTATTTTCTTTATTTCAAAATTTTATTTATATATATTATTATTTGAATACAAATTTTTAGATAAAAAGAAGTTGTTAAATAGTTGTTTTAAAAACTAATATATTCAAATGATTTTTTTTACTATATTTTTATGTCTAACTTACATATATCCAACTTATATATGAGAGTAATTTATAAGAATTTATCATTTATCCATTTTGATAAATTTTGAAAAAATAATCCACCAATTTAGATGGTGGTTAGAAAACCATATGGATTTAAATAGCCCTAAAAAAAACTACAAAAAAAGAGTAACACTATTTAAAATTTTATATCTTAATTAATAACTATTTTTTTCATGATTTTATTTTTACTGAATTATATTTTACTGTGTGAGAGATTGCACTGTGAAGTGGTGCAGACAAAATATCTGATGAACATGACAGATTAAACAATGAAACAAGACCACCAATCTTATCTGTTGTGTTCTGCTCTACACTCCAACCCTCCTTCCCACCGATAACATCTTCGGCATTACACAATACACAATCATGCATTCCTTAACATGCACACCACTTTCTTCTTCTTCCTCCTCTCATCACACCACTCTAAAGCCTAATCTCAACCCTCTGCTAGGTGCAGATGCAACTTCCAGGCCATGTTCTTTACCCTTCAAAAGAAGAACCTGTTTTACTACCAGAGCCATACTCTCTTCCACCAGAGAAGATGTCTTGAAGCACTTCAACGAACGTAGAGCTCTCAAGGTAAGAAATTAAAGCAAAATCAACGCATTTCTTGCTTTCTCTTCCATCTTATTTTGTTGCTTTTCTTCACCCAAATGCAGTTTTTTTGTCTCCATGTGTGTGGAGTCTTTCGTTGGGTTTGCTTGATGTTCTTTGAGAGTAATCTTTGTGCTCAGCATGCATGTTTGGTGGTGATGATAAAGTTTTCATGGGTCAACTCAGAATTTAGAATTCTGAAATAAAAATTTGTGATATTCTTTCTTACTGTTCTCATGGGGGGCAAAAAGGGAGTATGGGGGTTTTGATGAATGTTTAAATATATTGCTTCGTTCATTAAAATTTTTTGTATGATTTTTTTTTTTTTTTGGTGTATTTTTGTTTCATGCATGTTAACAAACATTTTTGCTTCGTTTGAAGATTATCTCAGGCTTGCAGAATTTCAATAAAGACAATGTTGCATCGGTGGTCACTGCTGCTGACAAGGTTTTTCCTTTTTACTTCTCTCTTGTTACGTTCTCTCTGTTTCTTCAGCTTTCTAAGTTATGCAAGATTCATCCATGAAAAAAATAAGATCAAGAACACTTGCGTTGGTTTTGTTCATGAAGCTTAAATATGGATAATTTGTCATGCTTTCTCACCTGTGAAATATTCACATTGAAAGACAAACTAACATACTAAATATGTATGAATTGTAATCCCTTGTGCTTATAGGGTGGAGCAACTCATGTGGATATAGCATGTGACCCTGAGTTGGTAAAGCTAGCTATTGGCTTAACTTCTTGTCCGGTATATTCTCACTTTTCTTTATTTTGATCATGTATACCAGTTATACTTTGCATCTATGTTTTACTGGTTTAAGAATCTATTCCAAACCAGTTACAAATTCATGACCATAATTTTTCCCTTAATTCTTTTGGAAATTCAACTACATTGTAGGTCTCTTTATCAAAACAATTGAAGTAAGCAATGAATACCCAAAAGTTAAATTTGCTTTTGCATGTTTTGATCTTTCTTGCAGGTTTGTGTTTCTTCTGTAGATCCTGCAACATTTCCAGCTGCAGTTGAAGCAGGAGCACTAATGGTTTGACCTTCTTGCCTAGTTTCTTTCAAAATGATCCTTATGAGATTTTTACTTGACATGCTAAAAGGTGTTCACAGGTTGAGATTGGAAACTATGATTCATTCTATGAGCAGGGAATAATTTTCACTCCAGAAAAGGTAAAGAGTGGTTGTCATTATTAAATCTCAAATTTGTGATGTTTGTCAACCCCATATAGAAAGTGTAGAGAAGCAACTAAGGGTTGTGAAGATCAGATGCCAAAATGATTGTGGAATATACTCTTAATAGGATTTGTTATCTATATAAGAAAGATATAAATTTTTCTCTTTCTTAGTTAGCATTTTATTACTAATTTTAATTTCAAATATAAATAGAAGCCTGCACTTGAATTCTTTAATTTGATGATATACCTTTTGCAGATTCTTGGTCTGACAAAGGAGACAAGGAGAGTACTTCCATCCATAGTCTTGTCTGTCACTGTTCCTCACACACTAAGCCTCCCTGATCAGGTTACAATTATGCTGATAATATCAATATTTTCTTGTGCATGTAAATAAAATCTCCAAATCCTTAACAGGTCAAGCTTGCAGAGTCATTGGAACTAGTAGGTGTAGATGTTATTCAAACTGAAGGAGGAAAATGTTCTAATCCTACAAAATCTGGTGTTATGGGTTTGATTGAAAAGGTAACCAGAAAAATACTTCTGATTTACTTTTGTCTTTTCCCTATTGCTTGCATCTTCATTGTTGAAGATTGGAGAATGAAAATCCCAGTTGAAGAATGTTAGTGGCAACAAGAAATAGCTTAAATAATGTATAACAAGAAGATTGAGCACCTCATTGACATTCCACAACATAAATCAAGATTGTTAAGAGTCTGAAAAAAATATTTAAGCTGCTGCATTTACTGCTCTGGCATTCACAATTGGTCGTTAACTCTTCTTTCCCCCTAAATTAATTCTAAAGCAACATTTTCAGCCCAGAAAGCAATTACAAGTTAAAGGATTACGCATTTGTTGGAGATATCACATTGACTAGAGATAAGACGATTTCATAGTATATAAGTGAGGGCAAACTCTTATCTTACAAACCGGTTTTGTAGGGTTGAATTAGGTTTAAAATTTACTTTTTAATATGGTATCGGGGTCATGGTGTAGTGTCTATTCTAGTGAGATTTGTTATTTTTTGGATCTATAGCCATCTGCTATTAGACATCTATCGGACCATCCATTAATATCTAGTCTCGTGTTCAAGATGTATATGTATCAGCGTAAAAAGGGTGTGTTGGAGATCATACATGGACTAAAGTTAGGCTTAAAGTTCACTTCTTAATATACATGATTGTTGTATTGGTAAACTATAGTTGATTATGATAAGTTCTTCGTGGAGATCAACTTTCTTATCATTGGTAATTGTAGGCAACACCAACTTTAGCAGCAGCATATTCCATATCACGAGCTGTTAAGATCCCTGTCATGTGTTCATCAGGGCTAAGCGCTGTGACAGCACCTATGGCTATAACAGCTGGGGCAGCTGGTGTGGTAAGGATTTTTAATAAATTTCTTCCCAAATCTAATTTTTGTAGCAATCATAAACCGATAAACATCATTGTACCAATGTAATGTTCTACCTTTTCTGAGGGAAGTTATTGAGCAGTGTTCCTATTCACAGGGTGTAGGGTCTGCAGTTAATAGACTCAATGATGTGGTTGCTATGATTGCCGAGGTGAGAAGCATTGCTAATTCATTGCAGACATCATTTCAGACATCCACCACTTATGAAGTGGAAACTCAGAGACAGTAGTTTGTTTTGCAAGAAACAAATGAAGGGTTTGTAGGCAGTGAATAAAACATGCAAAGAAAATTTGGATCCTTATAAGTTCCTTTTTTCTTTGTCCTTTATATTTCAGACTTGTTCTCCAATAAAAACTTGTTGGTCAGTTGAATGGAACTATGTATTCTTCCTTGTTCTTTCAGAGGTTTTGCTTGCTATAAAAAAAGTTGGTATTTTAAGAGGTAAAAGAATGTTCTTATCAGTAGTTTTTGCACTACAGTAATGGATTTTTAGTACAATGATTATGGATTTACTACTACTATTACTCAGTTGTTTTATTTTCTTTGTGTACTTTTCTGTTACATGTAGTAACAAAAATAACTTCTTAAAGTCCTTTCACATTCTGAAGAATGTAATCTGAAATGTATTAAAAAGATTCCAAATTTATCTCTGGGAATATCTTATAATGAGATCTTTAATCATAGATCAACACTTTTAAAATATATTCTGAAGGGGTTCGTTTTGGAAACTTAAATTTAAAATGTTTCGTACCACTTTCAGAAAATTTAAAACCCTGAATATTTTTGTCTAAAAGTTTCTTAAAACCTTTCTGAAAGTCATTATGAGAAACCAATCTCCATCTGCTCCAACGGGATTATATTGACATTTTAGAAGAAGCTTTTCGAAGATTTAAAAAAAACTATAGGTAAATATTTGGGAAGGTGTCAAATTTTTCATTAATATTTCAAAATGTACTTTAAATTATTTTTAAAACATATTATTACGTAATTAAAAAAGAGATGTTCTAGAATGTTCAAAGTCTAGATTCTTAAAAACATTTTTTCATGGTGTTTACGGAGACGTGTAATTCAGAATATTTAAATATATTTATATTATTTTTTCAGAAAATGTAAACATTTTAAAAAATCATTTTCGTATTACATATATATAGCAGATAGGTTTAGAAAGAAAATACAAGGATATAGAAAGCAATTGTCGAGTTGCTATTTACAACGCTTTTACTCCAAAACTTCACTTTCTTTTTGAATTTTTTAAAAGGTTTAATCATGCATTTTTTGTCTCAATTTTGGAGTCAAAATCTCAATTTGGTATCCAAAATTTTAAAAGTCTCAATTTGGTCCCCTTTTTTGTTAAAATGGCTCAAATTTTCCCTTTCTGTTAAGTTTGGCTAAACGCTGTTTGTGGTTATTGAGGTGGATTTTTGTTACTGAAACGTGTCAATTACACGTGGAATGACGTGCAAAAATATTTTTATTTAAGCCAACAACAATGTTGGATTTGGAATCCCTAAATTTCTTTTCATCTTCTCCTATCTTCCTTTGTGAATCCAGTCAATTGTGGGTCCTGTTCAAGTTCAAATGTTGGAGGAAAGCACAAGCCTAGCGTCAATTTTTGCAGTGGTGATGGGTGTAGAAGCATCAATGTCACGCTCAGTTGCTATTGTGGTGATAAGGCTATGTTGAGAATTGCAAAAACAGCCAAGAATAAAGGAAAAAGATTTTGGGGGTTGCCCAACCTTCAAGGTAATGTTATTTGTAATTTGTGTATTGTTTTTGTGTAATGTTTATGTATTTTTTGATAAAGACAAACGTTAATGGTATATTTGCATCAGAGTGGAGGTGAAGAGTGTGGTGGGTGCAATTACTTCAGCTAGTTTGCTGAGTATAGGATCGGAGAAGGGGGTTTTGCAAGCACGGTTGTGATTGAAGATAAATGTTGTGGGGATGTGAAGAATGAAGAAAAGGTTGGTGGCAATGTGAAGATTGAAGAAAATGTTGTTGGTGGCAGTTTCAATTCCCAAGAAATGAGAAGGAGTTGCAAGATGGCCCAAGAAATAGTTGCTGATATCAAAATATGTATTAATTCATTAGAAAAAAAGGATTAAGGTGTTGATTGGTGTGGTCTGTGTTTGTGTTGTAGTGAACATGACCAGTGTGTTTTTGTTATTGAATTAGAATTAGTGTGACCTGCGAGAGGTGTTATTATAGTGCGCAGGGGTAGATTTTATTGTATTCTGTTGCAACACACCTTTAATGCAATAGATTTTGTTATTTATGTAAGGTTTCAAAAGTGAATGAATGGTATCAGTATTTGTTTTACAAAATTTGGCACCACACCTTTAATGTACTGGCTTTAATGCACCTGTATTGAAACTTAAATTCCATATGCAAAAGGTGAAATTAAATTGGACCAGCACATGACAATTGGACATCAATAGAGAATTGGATATATAAATGAAGTGTTTCAGTAGTAAATGTTTAACATGTGTGAAGGAAGTGGACCACTACTACAGAACTGAAATGCACAAAAAAGTGGTCCCCCAATAACCAATTACACATAATGACAAAATATATTAATCCAATAGTACCTAAATTGTCTTTCAAAAAGCTAATTACAAACCAAAGCTACAAAAGTTTATCATAAGGAAAGCACATGCAGTCATAGTTTCCATATGCGTCCCCTTCTTGCATTTAGTTTTGGCCTCATCATTACTCTTCCATGCCCACGTGTTCCTTGTTGAGAATGTTGAGCAAAAGCCCTTGGTGCTACAGTAATTTGCACACTTGATTGAGTAGAAGCACCATAAGCTATGCCTTGGTGTGATGGTTTAGAATGTGGCTGTGATGCTGGAGTAGAAGGTTGTGCAACTTGTGAATGTGGCTATAATGGTGCCTGGGATGACTGAGTACAAGCCTGTGGTGCAGGGGTTGATTGTTATGATGGTGGCTGGGATGACTGAGTAGAAACCTGAGGTCTAGGGGTTGGTTGTTGTAATGGTGGCTGAGATGACTGAGTAGAAGGTTGAGGTGTAGGGGTTGGTTGTTGTGATGGTGCGTGGGGGCAATGTCTCCTGTTATGGCCAAGTTCCCTACATATACGACACCTCTTGCATAACCCTACTTTGCTCATTTGTGTCTCATCTTTTCTTAGCTCCCATTCTTGCAATCTCCTCTTCTTTTTTGGTCTACCTAGCAATGCTCTTTTCGGAGGAGGCAAAATATCTGGATAGGGTGTAACCTCCCACACCTTTTGGCCATTGATTGGGTATATGATGGATGCATATGTTTTTTCATACGTGGACTTCTTGTACCAACTGGAGATGAAATCTTCTCCATTTATTGTTTAGAAACCTCATGGCTTCTAGGGCATGATAGCATGGTATCCCAGTGATGCTCCACTTCCTGCATGTGCATGATGTTTCATCAATATTCACCACAAACTTGTCCCCAACATGTGATGCATGCCTCACTTCAAAAATTTTATCTGCTGACCAACTGCAAGGTTTTAGAAGAACATCATATAAGTAGTTATATAGAACTTGTTTGTACAATGAAAAAGGAACTATAGCAAAAGGAAATTTACTTAGGAATCCAATGCCTTGTCAGTTGTGTTTCCTAGTGATATCTTGTCAAGATTTTGGGACAGATGTTCCTTTCATATGATGCAACTTTCTTTCTGTTTTTAGCCCATCTGTGCATCATGTATAACCTTATTTCCTCCAACGTTATGATTATTGGCCTGCCCCTAGATTCCACTAGGACACTGTTAAATGCTTCAAAAATGTTGTTAACCAATGTATCACATTGGGCAGTGGTTGTGAATCTAGAGCGTGGCCAAAACCTGCTCCACAATAATTACATGATTACTCTTCAGGTGTTAACCACAAGTACAGACAATGATAGTATTCAAAACATACCTTGGTGGAATTGCCAGCAAGTATTTGAAGGCATCTTCGTTCACATCTTTGATGTTCCTGATTTCTTGCTCCCAACCTTCTGAATGTGTGCAACCAGCTACCCTCCACATCAATTTCTTCAAATTTTTACTTGGGAATTTTTTCCTGAAATTGGCATAAAGGTGCCTAACACGGAACTTTGATCTACTCCAAGGAGTAGATCTTGTATAGCTGGTAACAGCCCCTAACGTTTGAATGACACAAAATAAATGTTAGTAGGGAAATAATTTATAAGATTGGATATAACAGATTATTGAACATGTGATTGTACCTTTTGTTGGTCTAAAATCCAAGTACATCTTGTACATAATTGTATTCCACCGATGTCTTCAATAAGGAGCTCCAAAAACCAGGTCCAAGAATCCTTATTTTTGACCTCCACGACAGCATAAGCAATACGTAACATTTGATCGTTTCCATCTCTTCCAACAACAGTTAATAAGTCTCCTCCATGCTTCCCTTTTAAAAAGCATCCATCTAGTCCAATTATAGGTCTGCACGACATGAAATTGTCTTTGCATGCTTTGAAACATGCATAAAACCTTTGGAAGATAGGTTGACCTTCATTCTCATGGACCTTTAGTTTGATTGTTGATCTATGATTAGTTCTAAGAAGTTCATGTGCATAATCATACAACCTCTTGTATTGTTCTACAAATGACCCATCAACATTCTCTATGGCCATTGCCTTTGCCCTATAAGCCATACACATAGAAATACCTATGTTATATTTCCTGCTAACCTTTTCTCGAATGTCCACAGTCTTGGTATTTGGATTAGATCTAACTGTCTTCTCCAATCTCTTACTTAGCCATTTAGAATTAATTAAACGAATATTAAATTCTCTACTACAGGTGTGTTGATCAATGATTTTCCTCAATTGCCACGTGTTCACTGATTTCATATACCCACAATATGCATACCACACATATTTTCCATTTGCACCAACACATTTTACTCTAATTCTTCTTTTATCACATTTAAAAATTTTCAGACATCTCCCATTTTCCAAAGCATACATTCTAATGGCTTCCACAAATTCTGCCTTCTCGGCGAAATATGTAGGGGTGTCAAAACGGGCCAGCCCGGCCCGTTTTAACCCGGCCCGATTTTGGCCCGTATTAAACGGGCCGGGCCGGGCTGGCCCAACATGTTAAAACGGGCTACATTTCTGGGCTCGGCCCGCGGGCTGGCGGGCTGGCGGGCTGGCCCGTCAGTTTTTTCTGATCTGTATAATTTTTGGCCCAATCAGTCAGATTTTAATTTTGAATTTTTTCACATCTGTCCAACAACAATGATCTATTATCACAACACAAAAACAGCCCTGGAATGCAATATATAATAACATAACTGATTCAAATTCGACAAAATTCAGCAAGATCAACCTCCATACACATTATTAGTCACTCAAATAACCGAGTCACTCAAATCAGGGCTTGTACAACAACATAACACCATCAATAGACATATCAATATGGAATTCCTTAAAAAGATAGTAAATAATTCATCAAAACAGCAAGGGTGGTGAATAACAGAAAATCAAAACAGCAAGGGTGGTGAATAATTCATTAAAACAGCAACACAATTACACCATTATACAACAGTCCAGTCCAACACATGGTTACCTGAATATTGCTCCAATCCAAATAAGCGGCAGCAGCTACGCAAATTGAAATTGGGGAAGATTTAACGATGAACATCCATTAACGGCAGCAGCAACAGCAATTACGATTCATGATTCACAGAATGGGTCGTGGTGGTCGGAAATCACAAAATCAGAAATTTAGGATTAACAAAATTGGGAATTTAGGTTACAAATCGGGTGAAATGGAACCACAACTCAAATTAGGAACATACTTGTCTTGGCGGTGGTCGTGGCGGTCGGAATCGTCTGCCAATCGCAGTCCGACGTTGGCTCCGCTGTTTTCGCGGTGGTCGTGGACGTTGTTTTCTCCAAATAGCCAACGCCGTGGTGGATGTCAAGGTGGAGGAGAAGAGAAGCGGGTATGGTTAGCGACGACGACGTGGTGGCCTGTGTGTTTCGCGGTGGCCAGCGACGACGTAGCGAGCGCAGACAATAGAAATCGGAGAGAGAGAGAGTGCGCGGAGGGAGAGATTGGGTGGGTAGGTGGGGAGCGCAAACAGAGAGACAGTGAGTGAGGGGTGGCCGGTGTGTTTGGCGGTGGCCAGCGGCGACGTAGCGAGCGGAGCAGAGACAATGGAAATCGGAGAGAGAGAGTGGGCGGAGGGAGAGATTGGGTGGGTGGGTGGGGAGCGCACAAACAGAGAGACAGTGAGTGAGGGAGGGAGAGGGATGCTGAAATGCAATATGCACGTGGGATATTTTTAATTAACTGGTACGGGCCGCGGGCTGGCCCGTTTTGGCCCACGGGTTGGCCCGTCGGGCCAGCGGACTTAGCGGGCCGGGCTGTATGGGGTTGGCGGGTTGAATTTCTTGACCCGGCCCGTGTTTTTTTGTCGGGCCGGAGGGCCGGCCGGTCGGACTCGGCCCATTTTGACACCCCTATTGGTACATCCACTTTGAGCTTATGTCCCACATTTTTTGTATAATTAGGTGCAAGGGGACTAGACATCTCTAAATAAGACCTCTTGCCTATTGTAAGACTTACCTTTTGATGGATGATAATTTGAATTGCTGATATGCTTTTCTTCTTGAGGATATAACATGAGAGTAATATTCTTCTAGTTCTTCTCCAAGGAAACCTCCTTATTTGAGAAGCAACTTTTGAGTTTCTTTTAGGAAACTTGGAAAAAAGTTGTAAGAATTTGGGAGAATGTGTTTTTCATCGTCAAATTCACAAAAAAATAAAAATAAAAATAAACGAATTACCTTTTTTCCCTGTGTCATTTTGTTTTACAAAAGAAACACTTTGATTCTTTCTATATGAACGGTTGAGCAATAATTTTTTCCTTGTGATTAACTTGATTGTTATTACTCTTAACAAAGGTAGTCAAGTTCACCTTCTCTCATTCTTTCATTAGTTACATTTCGTCTTCTTGAAGACACATGTTCATAATTCATTAATTGATCACTTATTTGTAGGAGATTTTAAAATGGGGGCATAAAGATGAGGCAAAACGTACATAATATAGTGTACCAGGAAGGAGTCAAACATTGTAACCTCCAAATCTTTCAATTGAATTACAATATCCCTTATGTGCATGATATGATAACATACTACTATAATCTCAGTGAACTTTATCGACGAAAATTCCATCATAAATGTATTTGTTATTATAGGTAACAAATTACTTCTTTATAGTCTTCAATAAATCCTTGACATTACCAGGTTTATCAATAAAGCCTCAAATTTCAACAAAAATGTTGATCTTTAGGAACATTACAGAGTGACAATTTGACCTTTCTCATTTTCATATTACATTGGAAATGTTGGTCTTAGTGATAATTAGCGTCTCCTTTAAAAGAAAAAAAACATGAATCTATTAAATGCTTGACTTGCTTTTACAGAGGCAACAAAGGTTACTTTTATACAAAAGAAGGAAAGAGAAAAGCTAAGACTATGCAAGGCTTTGCAAAGCTAACAAAATTAACAGAGAGAGAGAGATTGAAAAACAGAATACGCTAAAACGTACAACCCAACACACCCCTGCAAACTCAAGGTGGATGATGAATGTCAAGAACCTTGAGTTTGTCATGAAAAGCTAAGAACGAAACACCATAAATGTGTTTGGTAAATGTGTCAACGACTTGGTAGATAACAGGTATATGAAAGACACTAATGTTGTTTTTATGAAGATGATCATGAACATAATGAAGGTAAATTTTGAAGTGTTTAGTACGTGAGTGCATGATAGGATGTGCATTGGTTGTCTGAGTATATTGTAGGAGGAGATGAAGGAACTTTGAGTTCTTGAAGAAGCATTTGAAGTCACAAGACATTAGAAATAGCGGAAGCAAAGCTGCAGTACTCAACTTTTGTACAACTCTGAGAGACAACTTTTTGTATCTTTGAAGAACAATTTGAGGTTTTAACCAATGCAAAAAAAGAAGCTAGAGGTTGACTTTCTATCGTCGGGGTTAGCAACCAATCCGCATTAATGAAACACTTGATAAACCAATTTTGGGAAGGTGAGAAACAAACCCCATTGAAGTGCATGCAATGTAGCGTAGTATTCTCTTGAAACCTTTCCAATGATGAACTTGAGGAGCTTGCATGAACTGACATACTTTGTTCATGACAAAGGTGATATAAGGTCTTATGAAAATGATGTACTAGAGAGCGCCCAACCATCTTCTTATAGGTACATGGACAAAGTCATTGTGGACCAAGGTCGAGCTTCCATGTATGGATTAATTGAACCTTAGACCATTCAAGTTAATGGAAGCACACTTGAGCAATGGAAACTTATTTGCAAACATGGATGGCTGAGTAAAGAAGAGAGATCTACTTTGCGCCCTACATTGATGGGTAGGTTGTTATTGTTTGAAATATTTTATGAAGTATTGTTAATTATTTGACTAACTACTTGTGATTGATGGTAGGGCCCATTGACAACTATTGGTCATCATTCCAACACAATGCACAATTGTATGATTTTCATTAGAAGTGTATTAAAAGTAAGTGTTGCACAGATCGATGTCCTTTGATGTTTGGTAGTGCAACACTAGACGTCAATAATTGTTGTTTTATGTTCAAATTGATGCCAATTGGACGTCGATGCTTTCCTGAATCCGTCGTTAAGGGACGTTGGACCCCTGTATAGCTGATGTTCTTGGACATCAGGGTTGCATTCTGATGTCAATTTTAATGTCACCCGACACGATGTCGGAGTTTGGGTAGACGTCAAAGACAAAAATATCAAACATTAAAAACCTTTTTTATGTTAGTGACAACAGAGTCGAGGCTAGCCATTTTTGTTAACATATGTGCGAACATAGATCCCAGGAGCCAAACAATTATTATATGATTCTATTGTTGATGATAAAGATACGCAGAATTTTGGATGAATGAACCAAGATCGATAGATGGAGGAAATTGGGGTGGAATGTGATTATCATTAATAAAATGAAGAAAATTTAAACCTTTGATCGTAGCAAGAACCCGATGTCGCCATATTAAGAAATTTTCATTATTTAGTTTGACTTGAAATGGTGTGAAAAAAGTGTGCGGGTTGAAGGTCTTTGGTGATTGGTGGATGTATGTGAGTTTTCTAACGTTGTCATGGCAACCGACTTTGGATACTGTTTCAGTTAGAAAAGAGGTGTAAAATAACCTTCAACCGAAAACAAAAAGAAAGAAGTATTTCAACCTTAGTGACTCACTTAGGCCAAAATAAATCTATCCATTGACCATGGGAGTAACACTCTTATTTATAGGCTTTAAAATTGGTTACAACTGTTACAGATATACATAATCAGATATCTACGAAATATTTCTAATAATCTTCTAAAAATAATCTAATAAATAACAACTAAAACACTTCAAATAAAATCTTCCTAAATAATAACTAAGATATCCCCTTTACATAATCTAAGATTTTTCCAGCATCGATCTTAGAGTGACACCTTCAGCAATTTTGTCAACAACTTCAATTTATCACTATTCCGGCCTCGACTTTATGATGATGCCACTCTTCTTCTTTATATATCACCAACTTTGGGTCGACTTTGTGACGTTTATATATCACCAACTCTGCCTCGGCTTTATAACGACACCACTCTTCTTCTTTTTTATATATCACCAACTCTGCCTCGACTTTATGACGATGCTAATATTCTTCTCTATATATCACCAACTTTGCCTCGACTTTATGATGATGCTAATATTCTTCTCTATATATCACTAACTTTTCCTCGACTTTATGACGATGCTACTATTCTCCTATATATATATATATATATATATATATATATATATATATATATATATATATATATATATATATATATATATAGATAGATACCACACTTATTCTCTCTCTCTAAGTCCCTTCTCTTTCTCTTGACCAGAACGGTGAATAATTTCCTTCACCGTCTCACATGGCACTATTCACTCCGTTGAAGTTATTGCCGGCGGTGCTGGCTCTGTTTCTGGCGTTGAGCCATAAACAGAGTCTCTGTTCGACGCTCGAGAGCGAAGGTAAATAATGGTGGTTACCGAAACGACGGCGCTGAGTGGTTGTTTTTTGTTGAGCGAGTTTTCGGTGATCGGAAGTGGAGATTGTGGTTAAGTTTACGAAACGGCGTGTCGTTTTGATGGCGCAGGTTTGGCGCTGCTGGCGTTGAAGGAGAGTGTGGTGACGGACCCGCAGGGGGCTTTATCAAGCTGGAGTGGCGAGAATGGTGACGTTATGAATCCATGCTCGTGGTTCGGTGTGGAGTGCTCTTCTCACGGTAATGTTGTGACCTTGTAAGTAACCTCTCTTCTCATCTCTTTTCTCACATTTGTAAAGTAAAAAAAATAAAAACAATTAAGGATTGTTAATTTTTGTAATAATTATTTTAAAATTTGTAATTTAAAATTGAATTAGTTAATGTAACAAATATGAACATGCAATGCCACCACTATGTGAAATAAAACGGATTCTGTTAAAAACTTTTCGTGTATTTCCAAAATGTAAACCCATTGACTGTTAGATAATTCTGGAAGATAGGATAGGTAATAGAATTCTTTTGCTCTTGATGCTATAATCAGATATTTCATTTGAAACAAAAAATTGAAACCAAAAATAGTAATTTCATTTCTATCTTTGGAAATGATAATTAACAAAATTGATGAGAGGAATGAGAGGAGGTGTCACTAATATCAAGTGTGACCTGAAACTTGCGTTTGGATTTATTAAAGATGAAATTGATTAGTTTTGGTGACTGGTGACGTTGTTTTTGCCACTGTTTTAAGCCACGTTTGAACGGAATTTTGGCTATATATAATGAACAGAGGGGTCCATTAGCCTTTGATTTTGATCTTAAAGTGGCCGGCAGAGAAACCTGGTCTTCTTCTAATAATGAAAATGGAAAATGATATAGAAGATCTTCTTAGCCCAATAACTGCAACTTCTTAGCCCAATAATGAAAATGGAAAATGATATAGAAGATCTTCTTACAAATTGTTCTGCTACGAGAAATTCTAACCGTCTAACCCCTGTTGCAAGAAAAATGACATAATTAGTAAAAAAATCATATATAAACGGATTGAGGAATATAAAAGCAATTAAAGAGGAGAAAGAAAAGTTCAGAATGGGTAGTAAATATTATTTTATTTGTTGAAGTTTTGTAAGTACTTGATTTCTTCATGTGACGAAGAAGTAAATAATTATATTTTAGGTAATTTTAAAAAATCATGTAAAACAATAAAGTATTAAAAAATCATGTGCAAAATTAAATATTCATTTCTTTGATTTTCAGGATTAAGTAATTCATTCTTTGAACTTTCAATTATGTATTATGTTATTATATGAGAGTTGTGTAGAATAATTTGTATAGATAATGCTTACTTCATACAAGTTATCATGTTTAATTTGCTTTTGGTCATCCTTCATCCTTCATAAAAGTTATCATTCAAACCTAAAAATACCTAAAGAATGGTACATTTATCATTTACTTTTTGTTTTTCTTTTATAATGAAACTAAGAGTTAAGAGTAGAATCAATTATTTAAAAATTAAATTTATTTAATAAATATAAAACGCTAAACATCATATCAGTATTTTTTATATTTTAAAGAATATATGATAACATGCATATTTATGTAAGAGACAATTTTAAATATATTTAAGTACTCAATATTACCATAACAATTATTAATTTTACCAAGGACTTTGATACATTAATTATATTTCCTTTAGTAAAAAATGCTATTGATTATGGTATAAAAATATATTAAATTGAATTAAAATATATTAATTCTTAATAATTATTAACAAAGGTTGATAAATATTTGAATATTAAGTCATTTTATTGAAGAAACAGTTATTTATAATTTTTTAAATAGTAATAAAATTATAAAAGAAAAAAAAATAGGAATAATGATAAAGGACACTATGATATGTGAATCAATTTTTTGTCTAAAATAGTTATTACATTTGTGTATAATAAATAAAAATGTCAGGGGGCACCCAGTAAGCCCTTGGTTGTTCCGTCTCTGGATCTAACTTGTAAAAATTTACTTTGATTTTAATTTTTAATATTCTAAATGTCATTAACTGTAATTCGTAATTTTATATTTTTTATAATAGATTAGATCTTCATTTTGTAAAATGTTATAAGATGATATGGATGTCAGTTCTCAAGGTGAGTAAATATTTACAAACATAAACATTTGGGTTAATTACTTTTTTTTTTTTTTTAATACAGGATCTAAAATGAAAACTATGGCTTGCTATCTTTCAAAATACTTTGTGATGTCTGAACCGAATAATTTTCCTCTGTTTTATTAAGTATAACTGTTTTCTTGGATTTGGTATTTTACTACAAGGCAGTATTTACTTCAAAATAAAGTATAATGCGTTAGTGTTAGCAAGACAACCTATAAACACTAGATCAATTTTTTTTATTTTTATATTTACCTCTTCTATTTTTCCGATTAACTGAGTGATATTTTTCTTCTTATACAGAAGAATTAGGAGAAGAGAGACATAGGTCAAGGAAGTTTTACAAGTATATTTGTAAAAGAACAAAGAAAAAGTTGCATGATTTTCTAAGGATAAAAAACTCTTTAGCACTCTAATTAAAATTAGTCTTACTGTAGTTCAAAAAAGATGATTTAGGTCCATGTATTTTTCATAATCGCAGAATTTCGTATTTCTTTATGAACATGCATGAAATTATCTCTAAAAAAAAAAAAAACTACAGAACAAAATCACCATTTTAAAAGTATAGGGGCGAGGTCAATGTTAACCAAAAATAAAGAAATTTAAATCACATTTTCTACCAGTTAGTGCGCAATAAAACATACAATTAATTCTGGTGATGAATATTCAACTTGCAGGAATTTGAAAGACCTTTGTCTTGAAGGAACACTAGCACCAGAAGTTGGAATGCTGGCTCATATAAAATCAATGTAAGATGGTGCTCATGCCAATGCTTGTTTTACAAATAAGTATTCCTTGACCAACTTTGTACACTTTGTATTCTCCGCAGCATTTTGCGCAACAATTCTTTCTTTGGAGAAATTCCTGAGGAGATCCTATACTTGCAGGAGTTGGAAGTCCTTGACTTGGGACATAACAACTTCAGTGGATCACTTCCATTTGATCATGGCAACATGCCATCCCTAACCACTCTGTAAGTTAATCCTTTCATGTCAAATATTTTCGTTCTGTCTTGTTCTTTGGTTCACTAATACCGCCAAATTTATACTACAGTCTATTGGACAACAATTACCATCTGACCAACTTAACTCCAGAGCTGTATAAGCTCAAGATGAATTCTGAATTTCATGCTAATGAAGAACTAACCAGTGCCACCCCTACTGGAGAAGCATATGTTGGCAGATGTAGTTTATGGTGAGCATATACTGATAGATTTCACAAAACAAATTTCTGAGTTATCAATTTTAGAATTTGGATTCGATGAACATCTTCCTCAGTAAATGGTTGAATGACGTAACTTTTTTACCCTAACGTAGCTCTACCATGAAAATAATCATCAGTCTAATAATATTGCTAAAAGCGTGCTTATTCATTGTAAAGTTAATCTACAGTTCAAGTTAGAAATGATTTACTTGTAACAATTTGTCTAAGGCACATTGGCCAACATGGGGATAGAGCAGACAGGAGGCAACTTCTCAAAGGAGCAAATGCTGCCAGTACACCCAAAATCCAAAGGCATTTTAACCAAGGGATACTTAAACAATTAGCATCGCATTTCCCTTTTTCATTTCCACCAAATTTTCAGCCTTTCTCATCACCACCGTCACTTTCGCCGTCAGAAAGTCCCTCATATTCGCCATCACCTTCTCCCTCAGATAGTTTTTTCACTCCTTCGCCTGTAGTGTTACCAACTCCAGACGTATCACCACCAGCAAACACTCCTCTCTCTGTGACTACACCACCAGTTAATTGGGTTCCAGCACCTAGCCCTTCTCCATTTTCTACCCAAAGGAACACAAACAATTCCAATCAAATACATCACTCGACGATAATCTGGTCTGCAGTTGGGGGTTTCTCTTTATTGATTTTGATGTCAGCCACTATTTTTGCTTGCTTCCGAAGTAGGAAGGTTGTGACGGTTAAACCTTGGTCCACAGGATTGAGTGGCCAGCTGCAGAAAGCCTTTGTAAAAGGTAATTTTTATGTTTGCAATAGGTCATTCTGGATCTTATGCACTGCATTGTAAAGTCAAAGAATGAAGTTAGTTTTCTAGAACTATATCTTTAGATCGGATTGAGTTAACTCATTTATTGTGCGTGATTAAGGTGTGCCAAGTCTCAAACGAGGAGAAATTGAAGCAGCTTGTGAATATTTCAGCAACATTATCGGTTCGCTTCCTGATGGAACTGTGTATAAGGGGACTCTCTCCAGTGGAGTCGAGATAGCTGTAGCATCCTCTGCAGTGAACACAGCTCAAAAATGGTCAAAAAGCATGGAAGCTCAATTCCGAAATAAGGTATGCTCTCAACAACTGTAGCAAATTCATCACATTTATCATCCAGGTCCTACTTCTTATTTTTGCATGATTGCAGATAGCAACATTATCTAGAGTGAATCACAAGAATTTTGTGAATCTAATTGGGTACTGTGAAGAGAATAAGCCGTTCTCAAGAATGATGGTGTTTGAGTACGCTCCAAATGGAACACTCTTTGAGCATATACACAGTAAGTGATATTCTGTTCATATTTTACTTTTCAGGTTCATAACAACCTCACTTCTGCAACCAAACTGTGAGTAAAAGGCTTGTCTTTTGTGGCAAAAAGTTATTCATTAGATCCCTGACATCTTGAAATTTTTTTGCGAAAGATGCACTTAAAGTTGTTCTGAGTGTTGACTTTATTCTTGCATATGCTGCAGTTAGAGAAGCAGAAGAACTAAATTGGACTATGAGAATGAGGATAGCTATGGGAATAGCCTACTGCCTAGAGTATATGCTTGACCTAAAACCCTCCATTTCCCATAGAAACCTGCAATCTTCATTTATATACCTTACTGAAGATTATGCTGCTAAAATATCAGATCTTAGCTTATGGAACGACGTGTGTGCTGCAAACAATGGGTCTGCAACCACACAACTCTTGGAAACATCATCAGCAGATGCCAAGGACAATGTTTACAGCTTCGGAATAATATTGTTTGAGTTGATTACGGGGAAAATCCCCATTGCAGGGAACAACGAACTTCTTGCAGATTGGGCAGCAGAATATTTAAGGTGGGGGAAATCCTTGAGAGATGTTGTTGATCCAAGACTGAACTCTTTGCAGGAAGAAGAGCTTGAAGAATGGTCTGAAGTAATGAGAAACTGTGTACAACCAGATCGAGAGAAAAGGCCAACTATGAAAGAAGTTACATCTAGACTCAAGGAAATAACAGCTATGGGGCCTGATGGAGCAAATCCAAAGGCATCACCACTTTGGTGGGCAGAAATGGCAATTACGTCCACTGATTCAAGTTGAGACATTGATATTATTACCCGAATAAAAGTGTAATGATAATTTGTACAGTTACTCTAAATTTGGAATTCGTGCACTTTTGAAGTATTTATGTTTATACTAATGTTTTTTAAACTATTAGTTTGAAGACAGCAGAAAAAGATGTAAAGAACAAATAACATTTGCCTCATTGTAGAGGAACTGATTTTTGTTAATGTTTGGATTGACAGAGAGTGCTTCCTTAATAATACCCCATTGAATATTACTTGGGGAAACTGCTGTTGGGACAGGGAAAGGACTGTTGCGTTTGTCAATACGAGAAGGAAACACATTCACTTTTTCACTGTGAATATATTAGCTTATGTAACTAATGTTTCCTTGTTTTTAAAATGCTAGCATGGAAATGCTCGTGATGAGTTGGAAGCAAATTACCATTTCCTCTGGCAAGAAACATAAAAATAAAAGCTTCATCAAGAGCAATACATATACACTTTAGGAAACAAAGTGTGAATCTCTATAATCATAACCCTGTCACTGTACAAATGTGTGAATAGTGAGACAATTATGTGCACAAGGATCACAAGAATCTATATTAGACAACGGGTTACTGCTCTGAACATCTTCAGATGTACACCTGAGTCATCCTCCTATTTGATCATGTGAAACACATGACTCCATATTTTCCTTGAATCATCCAGGCATTGCTTCTTAGGAGTTTGGGCATTATTTCAACAGTTTGATTATGTATGTCCCCTCTCCTTGTCTCTAACAAAGTTGGGATGCCCCAGCAATTTTCTAACCAAGATCTTCACATTGTAGACGTTTGATGTGCTTGTCGTTTATGATTAAAAGCTTAATTTTCGCGCCCTCTGATACAGGTCAAGCGTGTCTGTATGGTTAGGGTCTAAGCATAGAGCTGCTTGACAATCTTGAAGAGCTGAAGATAGATCTCCTACTGCCTCATAAAATGCTGCTCGGAGATGAAGCATTTGCAAGTCAGGTTTGAAATTTATGGCCTTGGTGAGCTCATCTACAGCTTCAGATTCTTTTTGCTCATCCATCATCACTGGTCATGTCACATTCCATGTGAGTGAAATTAAGTTTAACAATTGTGTCTCTGATCAAGCTTACTTATCAAAAATAAATCAAGGTTTTAACCATGAAGCATCATAAAAATATGCACGGGATGTATACTTTTCTGTTAACTGATACTCAATCTCTCATAAAAATTTGCAAATGGTCTCAATCTATATTTAACCACAATAGCAATAGTGTCAAGTGGGTGATCATGGCAACTTCAAAGATTGAGGACCACCCAAACAAGTAAAAATGCTTAAATAACTGCCATCCAGAATACCAATCCAGTCAACTCATTAATGACAATATAGATGGACAACTTAGTAACTAAAGTACAAATTGAACAAGTAACACAGGAAATAGTCACACATTTAAATACATCCAGAACATAGTCACGAATCTAGAGGCTTCAGGGCGTGGCCATGCCAAGAAATCCAACATGTAAGGAATGTCTTGTTAGTTACATATGAAATAGGTTTATGAAATTATGAAGACCGAGTAACATCAAGTTCCAAAATAAAAATAGTTCATCGTGTTTAACAAAGTTTTCCACAATAAATGAAAGCATGTTTGATGAAAACAACTAAATCTAGATTAGTATGTCAAGACTCATGACAAACATATTACTAAATAAACATTTGTCTCCAATTAAAAAGCACATGACAGATGGTAAAGAATGAAAGATAAGTTAAATACCTGCTGCCCTGTATCTATACGGATATGTCCTTAATGGATCCAGTTGTGTTGCAACATTCAGATCAACCCTTGCCATCTCACGGTCGCAGTATTCTGATCGTTTCTCATATGCTGAGGCATTGCTCTCTGCCTTCTCAATTAGCTTGGTCATCTCATCATATGCAGCTTTTCTTTGGTTTTTCTGATGATAAACACGTGCTAAACCTTGATGAGCTCGTGTATGCCTAATTGCAAGGGCGTTCTCATAGCATGCTTTTGCAAGATCAAGCTTACCACAATCTACATAAATACTCCCTAAGTTATTGAGTGCCTACAAAATATTGCAGAAGACAATCAAATGACTGGAGGAGAACAGTGACTTAATCAATAATAGGGATAGAGAATGAGGTCACTAACTTGTCCTTTCCGAAGACCATCTGAAGGACATTTAAGTGCTTCTTCCAGAAGTTCGATAACGTAAGAAGCAGATTCATGATCCAGACTTGTATCTGCTAACACGTATGCTTTTAGAAAATAGGCTTCAAATGATCTCTGAATTGTAATTGATCTATCAGCCCTAGCCAGCGCTTCATCCCTATAGCCAGTATCATATAATATCCATCCTTCATAAATTAACCTTTCTTGCATTGAACTAGAATGGTTTCTCGCCATCCTCAAACTGCGCATTGCAGCCTTTTGACAGTTTAACCTATGAAATTCATACATGTGAGAAACTCTCTTGTTATAGCATTTTATTTACTGGTCTTGAAACAGACCAGAAAGCATTAACACACTCAAAATAAATCAAATCCTTAGATACCAAAAGAGCACCATGTAATGTTATGAACTCTAGAAGTAAATGCCATAAATATACTTCCTATAGCTATGATTTACTGACGTGTTTACCTCAAAAGGAGTAGAGACTGACGAAACTCTAGCAGACTCTTTCCAGGATCATTCTCCAGCATCTGATGTATAATAGCCAAAGAACCAACATCATCTACAGAAGACCATTGTTCATATAACTGAATCCAGCATTCAGCCTGACTCTTTTGCTGCACCACATGGCTAAGGAGATGAACCAAGTATTTTCCTGTGATCTTTTCATTTGAAGTTATATAATTTGGTTCCAAAGTTAACAATGCCCTGATATCTCTTATGGCACTGTCATAATCCTTAAGTGCAATAAACATCCTAGCCCGGAATTCTAAGCAATCAGGAGAGAGCTTAAATCCAATTATTTTATCAAGTTCTAAAATTCCAGCCCTTATCTGCTTCTCCTCAGCCTTTAGCAGGGCTCTATATTTATACGGAAATGAAAGAGAGGGGTCCAATTCGGTTGCAACATCCAAATCAATCCCTTTTTCCTTTCCCATATTGTAAAGAGCACGTTCCTGATACATCCACCCAGTAGGCTTGTGCTCAAACATGACAGAACTAATTAACTTATAAGCTGAATATGGTTGACCCTGCTTGTACTTGGTTCTGGCCACACCAGCCACAGAATACAAATGACCTGCTTCAGCTGCTGCCTCAAAACTATGCTGAGCATCTTTATACTCTTTCCTTTCAAGCAGCACACACCCCAATTGGTGGAAGGCAAGGGCTTTCTGCCACCTTTCAGTAGCACATTCCCCCAGCCTTTCTAGTAACATAACTGTAGTTTTTGACACCTTGCTTTCCTCCATAGCCACCTGGCTCAAGAAATAGTACAGTAAGAAAGAATCATACCCCACTGTGCCCAACCTTTTCCTTCCCTCAGAACTACAAAAGATATTCATCACATCAGAATTACACAAAAAATTTGGTAGCTCCCTGAGCAACACTTGTAAGCAGGAAGCCACAAGAAGAGGTGCTCTCTCTTCCAACCCATAATCAATAAATATCAATGCATCGTCAACACTTTCAACAATTGAAGCCAAATGAACATCACAAGCAGCTTTCATCTCCTCACAACAGAACCTATTGGCAAAGGAAAGCAGCTCCAAAATAGTCATGGGACAGAAAAAGTCTAACCTCTTAGCCCTGCTATACAACTCCACAGCCCTCATACCCTTAGAGCATATCCCATTTTGGCTGAAAACAATCTTCCTCATCTTGGACTCAGCAAAGCCACCATAAAGCATAGCCTTAAAAGTGTCAGATAGAGCTGCAATTCTCCACCTAACACAATCAATTTCCTCACTCCCAATGCAAAAAGAAATATCATTTTCCTCATCCGGCAAACCCAAACGCACACTTTCTTCCGTGCTAGTTTCCTGTTTCGTCCATTGCGGACACTGGCACCTATCATTGATTGAACAAGGACTAAACCCATGTACCAAATTCCCCTTCGGACACTCAATAACACAACCACCACACTCCATTGAAGACAAACCCTCAAGCTCATCCTCCCTCCTCTCAAACCTCAACCATGCCGAAAGCACAACCTTGGAAAGCACATCCCCAGCGTTTTGCCGTGCTGTTCTGATACATCTCCTAAGAAGCTTCTGGTCTCCGAGGCTGCGCAACAAAGTGAACTGCTCCACAGAAAGTGATGCTTTCTCAGATTGAAGGCAGCACTCTTGCCTGTGGTAAAGTTCTGCCAAGGCCTCCACGAGGTTGATGGGTTTAAGATAAGGTTCTATGGAAGGCTCAAGAGAGTCAGCAGATGGGAGCTGAAGAGGAACAACAACATGGTTTGCAACTGCTGAGGTTTTCGTGGTGTTGGATTTGGACTTTGACACCAGTGATCTGATTGTTATGGCTCCCCCTGTGGCCTTGTTTCTCCTGCTAGTGCCTTCTGAATTGAGGGCATGAACTTGGGTGCTCTTGAAGCGTTCAACGAGCTTCAGGCCACGCATTTTTCTTCCGTTTTTCTTTTTCTCAGTGAACACAGTCGTTGCCTTGAAGCCCCTGTTGGGATAAAAAGCTGAACTTTGGCGTGCCCATAAGCTAGGCTACTAGGGGCGTGAAGGTTGAACCTTTGAGTAAAAGATGTTCCTTCTACCTGCTTTCAAAACCAAAACCCATCAGAGAGAGAGAGAGAGAGAGAGAGAGAGAGAGAGAGAGGGGGGGGGGGGGGGGGGGGGGGGGGAGCGCACAAACAGAGAGACAGTGAGTGAGGGAGGGAGAGGGATGCTGAAATGCAATATGCACGTGGGATATTTTTAATTAACTGGTACGGGCCGC
>Ga0214544_1003991_pt1 | contig 29975 bp, 22 predicted proteins | sample CNSS3metaG_FD_160074 | JGI IMG/M metagenome (GOLD analysis project Ga0214544, IMG submission 160074) | Root nodule microbial communities from cowpea collected in UCLA plant growth center, Los Angeles, California, USA - CNSS3 | ecosystem: Host-associated > Plants > Roots > Nodule | place: USA...
TTATCACAAGAGGAAGAATATAAGGTAAAATTATAATTTGAGAAAGGATTAGAAAGAGCCTGGATTGAGACACGCATAACATTGTCGTTATAGAGAAAAAACTTCCACTAGTCCTCAATTGGTTGGAACATCGTGCTGATAACGTATTATGAAATAAAGCGAATAACATAGAGAATGACGACAGATAATAGAGAAGAGAAGAAACAAGAGAAAATAGAGAATGAGATAATAGGGAGCAACTCATCTGTGTCTTATTATTGATAGGAAGAGTCCTATTTATAGATACAATATGTAATCCATAAAGGAAACAAATCAACTTAGTTAATACAAATATCTACCATAAAGAGTAATGAATCATATGAGTAAATGTATCAAATCAATGGACAATCATTAATTCATAACACTTAGTTAATACTCAAAATAATAAAATGACATGAACGAGGATGAAACAAAAATTTCTTATTATATCTATGGTACGATGATGAAATGAAATTACTTTTAGAATTAAATGATATAATCAAACATGCACATATTTTATTGTCATCTTTATTAAAAATCAATTTTGCATAAAAAAAAAATCTATAATTTGTACAATCTAAAAATATGTTTCAAATTTAGCAATTCAAAACACATCGATAAAGTTAAATTTAGATATTTCTTCCATGAATCAATGATATAACATATGGACAAGTGGGTGGTGGCGATGAAAAGATGGCCTAGAGCACGATTACAGGGGCAGAGGGATACTTTCGACTTTTAAACACTCTCATGAAAGTGTAAACAAAAATATAGAACTGCAAAAGGAAACTATGGAGGTGAAAACAAAAATAGCCCATGCTGTTAGTGACCAGGGTGCTTGGTGCCTTCAAAGTATATTCCTCCTAATACATCATCCTTTTAAGGATTTTCCCAGTTACACTCCCTGTTTACTAATTATACTATTCCTCCCTACCCTCCCGTGATAAGTTTATACTTCTTTTTAAGGATTATTTGAAATTGAAGGATTTTTCTAATACAAATTGAATGCATTTGGAACGAAATTAAGAATATTTTTAATAAGCTTGATAAACAAGGAAAAAGGAGAAAAGAAATATGAATTTAGAGAAGAATGGAGATAATTATAGACTTTTTTATGTAAAGAAGGATGGAATCAGCCTTTAAGTCTAGGAGGGGACAAAAATTGATATAAAAGTTATTTTATTTAGTAAAAACAATAAGTATATAAACTTTTATATAAAATACTTTTATTTTAATCAATAAAAACATGTCTATAATATATATTTATATAAATAGAAAACTACTATAACTTTTATGGATCGAACATTACCTTAAAAAAATATTATAACTATTATATTTGATAAGTCATCATTAAAAATTTTATGCACAATAAACTACTTTTTTTTACATTGATATCTTTATAATGACCTAAATCTCAATGGTATTTATATATTAAAATCAGATTAAGTTAAAATCTAATCTCAATGGTATTTTAAATTTTATAATTACAAAATTGAAGTTTATTTCAATTTTTTATCAAATTCAATATTAAACATACAAACATATGCAAGTGTAATAAAATAAATAATAAAAATTGTAAGATCTAATCTTTCGAAGACAAATAATTAAGTCAAATGAAGAATAAAAAGCTATAAATAAGTTTAAAATAATTTCTTATCCATTTAAAAAAATCATATTTTTAGATCTAAAACCTTTATATTTAAGATTCTCAGTAGATTGGTAGTTTGTTTTACAGTTAGATTATATTTATAAAGAAACAATCTTGTGTAAATCTAGATGAGAAGTTAGATTCATATGAGAATAAGAATATTATATTGGATAATAATATTTTTTTATTCATTTTTAAACTACCATTCTAATAACCTTAAATTATTTATTTTAATTTTTGTAATAATGTGATAGGATAATCCAAGAATAATTGGAAGTAGATTAAAAAGTGGATAAAACAAATGGTCAATGAAACCACCATGGTCAATTCTATTTGCAGACAAAGTGAGAGGGAGGAAGAGAGAGGAGAAAGAAGGGCATGCGCAAGAACAAGTGTCACGGAGAAGCAGTTACAGATGGGACACGTGGCAGCGGTGATGGCACTCTCACCTTCCACTTCTCAACAACTGTTGTATTATGCTTCCATCTTCTTCTTCTCTCTATTCTTCATCCTCTGCCTTTTCGCTCACTCTGCTCAATCCTCATTTTCTTCAAAACCAAACCTAACACCAATGGTACGTTCCTCCTTACTTTTCTACCATAGTTTGTTTCGATTTATCATTTTTATATACTTTTATGGTTTACCAGCGTTGATGCGGTCAACGAATCTATTGCATTTATTCGATGATTGTATGTACAACAGGAGAGTGAAGATATATATAGTTTCTCTGAGTTTTTTTTTTTTTTTCTCTTTTTGTGAGTTATACGAAAAAAAATACGATGCTCTCTCTGACAAATGTAAAACAGGTGAGAACGGTTAACAGAATATGGAAAATATTCTGCCAGAAAATGCAGGTTAGTATCTGATAGCTTATGAGCTGTTTGAATACGGATAGTTAGGCTCCTTCGATTAATTTCGAAACAATTTTTACAAGATATAAGAGAAAAAAATGAAACGAATTCTTCTCCAAAGTTTATGTGAAAAATTAAATGAGAAAACTGCTCCAAATTGACTTGTAAGTGATTTTAGTTTACGGGAGAATTTTATTTCTTTTGTTTTCTATTAGATTTTATGGAAATGATTATCTAAACACAAATTAGTTGTTCCATTTAATTGGCGCCAAAAACTGCTTACCAAAACTGGCAAATATTTAACTAGTATGAAATTTTAGCTTCACGCTCTCAAATTTAACTGCGTTTTAGCAGAGATTTTACAACTTTTGGGAGAAGTTATCTCAGAACCCACTAAATATGGAATGGCTCCCGAGTGGACTTCATCTCATGACTGAGAAAAGAGTGTTGTACGGAATGTGTTTTTGGCATTTTTCCTGTGATTGATTCAACAACCATCAATCCAAACATACTCTTACAAAAGTTTAATGTGATTAAATGTAAAAAGTTGGTTTGTTACCCAAAGTTGTGACTTGCGAGTATTTCTTTATAGTTTGTTATTTTCATTTATGTCCCTTTATTTTGTTTTGCAACCAACCAGGGAAGTAAAAATCAATGTCAATTATCAGAGATGAAATGTAATATTTCCAGCTTAGGACATTTCTTTGGATTACTTGACGCCAACTTCTTTGACGATAAACAGGTATTTTCCTTGACTTGTTAGTTTGTTGATTTTGCGATGCTTGGTGAGGTGACTAGTTCTGTTTCCCTTAGATTGGGGAGATTGCTGAAGGTGCAGAGGAATTCAATATTCCAATCATAAAAGCCAATAGAAAACTTGTAGCTTATGAGAATGGGGGTTTGCATTATCCTTCTCCTTTAGTTTTCAATGCTGATTGGAACTATGAGCCAGTTCATTATGAAAACAAAAGGTTCAACTATCCTTCCATCTCTGGTGTACAGAGACCTGATTCTGAAGATGATATTGCCTTTATGAGCGTAAGTGATCCATCATAGCGGACGGACCACTAATTTGACTTTGATTATATACTTTGCATAAACATTTTAGCACGTATTTCTATTTCATGAATGACTTTTTCTCCCTTTTATCAAACCAGGTTCTTGAGTTAGGTGAACTCATCAAAACAAAGCAAATTACTTCTCAGCAGCTTACACAAATATTCTTGCGGAGATTGAAAAAGTAGTACTAATTTTGGAATGCTAATTTGGTAGCAGTTGTTATAACATGCATTGTGTTGTGTTGTATTCTTTTCTGGTGACTTGAATTGAAGTATTTGAAACATATTTTCCTGATTAACTATGTTGTGTGGATTCTGGAATTAACACCAGGTACAATCCTACTCTTGAAGCTGTAGTCACTTATACCGAAGAGTTAGCACAGGAGCAAGCCAAAGAAGCAGACAAGTTGCTCAGCCAGGGAGTCTATCTGGGTAGTTATATCTTTCTCCAAACATCTGATCATTAAAAAAAGTTTGTTTTTAATGCTTCCACTTTTAGAAGGACCAATGTGGATTAATGCATTATTCTGGAACCCTAACCATCCCATCATCATAAATATAAGATCCCTACACATCCTGAACAAGGTATATGAGCATAATTATTTTTAAAGCATAAACCGCGGTTTTATGAACGATTACGTGATTAACTCGAATTTAGGTATGTCTACCCCGTACCTCGGAATAGATCTCATTCATTTAAACAGAGCACAGAGCTGTATTTTAGGATGGAACGTTGTTTCGTACTGTTTCAGGACGACCTCTATAAGTTGGGTCAGAATTTTAAATTGAATATTGATCTTCGTTGAAGGGCCTCTTCATGGGATTCCTTACGGATTGAAGGACATAATATCAGTACCCAAATACAAAACGACCTGGGGATCAAAATCATTCAAAAATCAAATTATTAACACGGAAGCTTGGGTCTATAAAAGGTAATATATCTTTGACAAACGTAAACAACCATAAATTAAATTTGTGGCTGCAATTACGTGTATAGTTGATGGTATTGTTCCGTATAGATTGAAGTCTGCCGGGGCTGTTCTAGTTGCAAAGCTCGTTTCTGGATCATTGGCATATGATGACATTTGGTTTGGTGGCAGAACTAGGAATCCATGGAATATTGAGGAATTTTCTACTGGATCATCTGCTGGACCTGCAGCAAGCACCTCAGCCGGTACTTTTTTCACGAATGCCTGCACTTTTTTCGTCTTCATTTGTTTCATTTTTTAATGTGTTTATAGGTCTTTTCCATTATTTGGTTTATTTTATCAATTATTGTAAACCGAAGAAGAGAATACGCTCAATTTTAGATTTATCTATGTTATTCAGCTATGTGATTTTGTTTATTGCATTGCAGGTATGGTTCCATTCGCGTTTGGTACAGAAACAGCTGGATCCATAACTTATCCAGCAGCTCGATGTGGGGTGACAGCATTGCGCCCAACTTTTGGAACTATTGGTCGAAGTGGTGTGATGAGCATTTCAGAAAGCTTGGTAAAACCCAAACTATTCGACGTTTTCTGATAGGATATGATATGAATGTTAACCTTACATGTAACCATTCTTCTAGGATAAGCTTGGCCCTTTCTGTAGATCTGCTACTGATTGTGCCATTATTCTCGATATTGTTCGGGGAAGAGATCTTGATGATCCCTCGTCAAAAGATAGCTCCCTTGATGATCCATTCCTGGTTGACATTTCTAAATTGACCGTTGGATATCTCGAAGATGCCGAAATGGAGGTTAGTCATTCAAGTAATTTCTGGGACAAGTGGTTCAAGCTTTGACGTTACATAATGCCAATTTCCATGAAGACATTTTCACTTTTTGAATGCTGTTAGGATAAGACATGATTCATGAGACAAACTTCATCTGCTGTGAAAACTCAGGTTGTTCATGTTCTTGCATCAAAAGGTGTCAAGATGGTCCCTTTCAAACTGAATTACACAGTTGACTCTGTTCAAGGTATCTTAAATTTCATATTGGACGTTGACATGCTATCCCACTTTGATGAGTGGCAACGCTCAGGTGAGGATAATGTGTATGAAGCCCAGGATTGGGCCACTGAACTACGCCGAAGTCGCATAATTCCAGCAGTGGACTATGTGCAGGTCAACCATTTATTTGGTTCCCTTAAATATTTAAATTAAAATCAAACATCTTTTATATGAAGAATTTCCTTTAAACCAATCATTTGATATCATTCTTATTTTTCTAGACATGATAAGTTGGCATTACTTAGATTTAAAATTGATTGCATGCAGGCACAAAGAGCACGGGGAAGGCTAATAAAGGAAATAAGAGAGTCCTTCACTGTTGATGCATTCATTGGCAATGCAACTGATTGGGAGAGAGTTTGTATTGGAAATCTTGTTGGTTTACCAGTCATAGTAGTGCCAACAGGACTTAAAAATATCTCTCATCCACCACCAGGTGGAACTAGAAGAAGAACTACAATCACCACTGGCATTTATGCTCCCCCTAACCGAGACCACATTGTATGTTTCTGACTGCAATGTGTTCAGTATCATCTACATTTTTTATACTACTAAAAGTTTATGGCTTTGTACTCAATTTCTAATTCTATACGTAGTTTTTTACCCACTTCTTTTTTTCAGGCTCTGGCGGTGGCAATGGCTTACCAAGCTGTCACCAATCACCATAAACAGCGGCCACCAATCAATGATCTCGGGCCAAATGATAAGATCCCTGACCCAGTTTCTGGTAGTACCTACCCTTCCAGGGTTTTGGGCATTGCTCCTTCATCTACTTGATAAACGGCTTCACCACTATACTTAACCTCTATCTATCACTTTCATGGAGACTTGAAGAAACATAAAAACGGGAGTTATAAGGAGAAACTGTTTTTCCACTGTATTCATTCTTAAATCTTATATTTTAAAATACACAATCTCAAGTGAGACTCACTATTTCTCAATCAGGAACATAAAACATTTTCTTTTATTTCATTTTGCACTTCACACATTTTCTTCTCATCATTTAAAATTATTTTCTTGTCTATATTTTTAAATATTTATTGATAAAAATATATTTGATCCTGAAAGTAACATTATATAGTCTTAAGAAATTCTTGATTCCTTTTCTTAACATAATCTATCCATCTCACACTAAGTACACTTTAATGTTTAAAGTTTTCATACCTATAATCCTATTAGAGATTAATAATAATAATAATAATAATAATAATAATAATAATAATAATAATAACAATAATAATAATACATGATTTTGGAACAAATTTAATGTCTCTTTCTCAACTAATATATTACTTTTACCTAAGCACACAGAGCAATTAATTTAAAAAATAAATTATAGACAAAAAAGTTCAATACTTGATTGAAGACTGATAATTTTGATATAGTTTATATATATATATATATATATATATATATATATATATATATATATATATATATATATATATATATATATATCAAAGTGTCTTAAGGACATGAGAGTACATATTTTATCCTAAAAAATTACATTAAATAGCTTGATAAATATTTTTTCGATTTTTTAGTATAATCAATAGAAAATGTTATTAAACTGTAAGGTCATAGCCGTTAATGTAAGTGGTAAAACAACATTAATGTTAAAAGAATATTTAATGAAGTCTTTTACCTTTTTCATCTCATAATGTGTGTAATTTAATATTGTTGCACATGTATTAAAGATCAACAACGATAAATATACCACATTTTAAAACTATTTAAGTGAAATAGTTGAAGGAGAATGTTTATAGGTCTACTTAGGACACTGCTTAATAAATAATTAATGCTTGTTTCATATTTTTATTGAAAGTTTTAATAATCAAGTATATTAATTAGAATAATATAAATATATATAATATATTTTATAAAGAAAATTTTTAGATGTTTAAATACTATCTTTTTGTTAATTTTTTATTAATTTAAACTTTTTTTATATTTTATTATACTTAATTTTTAGCAATATTAAAATATAATTATTTTTTTATTTATTTATTTTTTAATTTTTATTGATGAACATAAAATAAAATATTAAATACATATATTTATGAATATTTTTTCTTTTATTTAAAATAAAATTGTATTGATAATTATTAGGTCATATTAATTATCTAACAAAATCTATTGTTAAATTCTTTCCTTGCATTAATTTGAATAAGAGAAAAGACGAAGACGATTAATTTATGAGATATTAGAAAGAAAAATTATAATACTTCCTTATGTAACGATATAAGTCAATTTGAAACTTTTTATTATGATTTATTTTTGTGTATAAAATTAAAAATAAAAAAACAATAAATTAGAAAACATATGAAAATGTTCACCTAAATTTGAAAAATTAACTTGAAAGATGTCATGCTATTTATGAACACCGATAGTTTAACTGGTAAATTAGAAAACTTGAGTTTTTTTTTAAGGAGTTGGGAATGAATAAATATATTAAAATAAAAACATACCATAAGTCATTGAAACAAACCTTTACATTAATTGAGAATGATAATCCTAGAGTTTATGATGTTATTTGCAAAAAATGTTGTCCACCTTCCTCTTTGATTTTTCTCTAACATATTTATCAACAATTTCTATAGACATAAACAAAACAATTAGAAAACATGTGTGGCATGTAAGAAGATGAAAACGATGAGTTTGTTTCAATCTTCAATTTTTCATTAGAAATATAAGTAGTTATTGTATTTATTTAATGAAGAGTTATCTATAGATGATAATTTCCTTTTCTTGTCCCGTATTATGAAAACACAATGAAAAAACAGAAAAAAAATTCAAAAATAGAATCCAAATCAATATTTTTGTATCTCTTTTTCATGTCTTCTTTATTTTGTTTGCGTATTACTTGTTTGATAGAAAATCGTGAATTTAGAGAAGAATGGATATAATTGTAGAAAATAGGTTTTTTTGTACACTTTTTTTATGTAAAGAGGGGGAATTACCCTTTAAGTCTAGGAGGGGACAAAAATTGATATAAAAGTTTTTTTTTGAACCAAAAAACAAAAAGTATATAAGCTTTTACATAAAATATTTTTCTTTAATCAATAAAAACATGTCAATAATGCATATTTATATAAATAAAAAACTAATATGTCTTTTAAGGATCGAACATTACTTTATAAAAAAAATCATTATAACTTTAAAGTTTGATAAATTATCATTAAAACTGATATACAGAATAATCTACTTTTTTCTATTGATATGTTTATAGTGACGTAATAAAAAACAAGTATTTATATATTAAAATCACATTAAGTTAGAATCTAAGCTCAATATTATTTTAAATTTTATAATTACAAATTAAAGTTTATTTCAAAAAAAAATCAAATTCAGTATTAAACATAAAAACATATGCAAGTGTAATAAAATAAATAATAAAAATTGTACGATCCAAATTCTTTTAAGAAAAAAAATTAGGTTAAATTAAGAATAAAAAACTATAAATAGGTTTAAAATAATTGATTATTCATTTCAACAAAAGAAAAAATCCCTCTTTTTTTAAATGATCTAAACTCTAAACCTCTTCTTCAAGATTATTGGTGGACTGATCAATTGTTTTATAATTAGATTAAATTGATGAAAAAACATTTTGATGGTCAGAATTTTTATCTAGGTAAATTCATGTTTCTTTTATAATTAATCTTTTTCTTCTTCTTTTATTGAACATGTACGCCTTTTTTATTTTATTTGTCCGAATCAACGAAGGAATAAGAATATTGTATTAGTTCAAATAAGTAGAGGTTTGGTTGAATAATTAAATTAAGGGTTAACTAGTTTTTTAGTTTCTTGATATCTAAAATTGAAGTTCGTCCTTGTTCGAAATTTTGATACATTTTGGTCTCTATATTTTTAAAATGAATAAATATAGTATTTTTAATTCAATTACGTTAATTTTTTTTTTACGTGTCGAACGCATTTCATGCTAGTATTGAAGTTATTTATATTGTATGACACATATCCGATTTAATATTTGTTGGGAAATGCATTTGACACCTCAAAAAAATGTAATTGAGTTAAAATGACTACATTCATTCATTTTTAAAGTTTATGGACCAAAATATATCGAAGTTTCGGACATAGACAAATTCAAATTTTGATCAAATAGAGAGACTAAAAATATAGTTAACTCTTAAATTAATTATAAATATTTTAAGAAATATATGAAAAATAAGTTATGAGAAAATGGTTACACGAACACAAGTCAACCGAAGAAGACTTAAGATGGAAGCTACCATGGCAAATTCTATTTGCAGATAAAGTGAAGGAGGAAGAGAGGAGAAAAGAACGCGGCATGTGGGAGCGGTGGCACTCTCACCTTCCACTTCTCAACAACTGTTGTATTCTGCTATCTGTTCTTCTTCTCTCAATTCTTCAGTTTCTGTCTTTCGCTCACTCTTCTCAATCCTCCTTTTGTTCAAAACCAAACATAACACCGATGGTACATTCCTTCTCAATTTCATCTAGTTAGTTTCGATTTATCGTTTTTAATACTTGTATGGTTTACCATAATTGATGCGGTCACCGAATTCACTGCAATTATTTGATTATTGTATGTATAGCATGAGAGTGAAAACTGAAGATATGTATAGTTTCCCTGATTACGCTGCTCTCTCTGACAAATGTTAAACAAACGAGAATCGTCAACAGAATATGGAAAATATTCTGCCAGAAAATGCAGACTAGATCTGATAGCATATGAGCTGTGTGAATACGGATAGTTAGGCTCTTTCGATAAACTTCGAAACAATTTTTACAAGATATAAGAGAAAAAATGAAACGAATTCTTCTCCACAGTTTATGTGAAAAATTAAAATGGGAAACTTCTCCAAATTGACTAGTAAATGATTTTAGTTTACGGGAGAATTTTATTTCTTTTGTTTTCTACTACATTTTATGGAAATAATTATTGAACACAAATTAATTAGTCCATTTAATTGGCGCCAAAAATTGCTTACCAAAACCGGCAAATATTTAACTAGTATGAAATTTTAGCTACAGGCTCTCAAATTATTTGCTATGTTTAGCTGAGATTTTACAACTTTTGGGAGAAGTTATCTCAGAACCCACTGAATATGGAATGGCTCCCGAGTGAACTTCATCTCATGATAGAGAAAAGAGTTTTGTACGGAATGTGTTTTTGGCATTTTTGCTATAGCTAATTCAACAACCGTCAATCCAAACATACCCCTACAAAAGTTTAATGTGATAAAATGTAAAGTTGGTTTGGTGCCCAAAGTTGTGACTTGTGGGCATTTTATAATTTGTTATTTTCATTTATCTCCCTTTATTTTGTTTTGCAACCAACCAGGGAAGTAAAAACCAATCTCAATTATCGGAGATGAAATGTAATATTTCCAGCTTAGGACATTTCTTTGGATTACTTGACGCCAACTTCTTTGACGATGAACAGGTATTTTCCTTGACTTATTAGTTTGTTGGTACTTGGATGCTTGGTGAGGTGACTAATTCTGTTTCTCTTAGATTGAGGAGATTGCTGAAGGTGCAGAGGAATTCAACATTCCAATCATAGAAGCCAATAGAAAACTTGTAGCTTATGAGAATGGGGGGCTACATTATCCTTCTCCTTTAGTTTTCAATGCTGATTGGAACTATGATCCAGTTGATTATGAAAACAAAAAGTTCAACTATCCTTCCATCTCTGGTGTCCAGAGACCTGAATCTGAAGATGATATTGCCTTTATGAGTGTGAGTGTTCCATCACAGCTGACGACCACTAATTCGACTTTGATTATATATTTTACAAAAACATTTTAGCACGTGTTTCTATTTCATGAATGATTTGTTCTCCCTTTTATCAAACCAGGTTCTCGAGTTAGGTGAACTCATCAAAACAAGACAAATTACTTCTCAGGAGCTTACACAAATATTCTTGCGGAGATTGAAAAAGTAGTACTTAATTTGGGATGCTAATTTGCTAGCAGTTGTTTAACATGCATTGTGTTGTGTGTTGTATTCTTTTTTTGGTAACTTGAATTCAAGTATTTGAAACATATTTTTCTGATTAACTATGTCATGTGGATTCTGGAAAAAACACCAGGTACAATCCTACTCTTGAAGCTGTAATCACTTGTACCGAAGAGTTAGCACAGGAGCAAGCAAAAGAAGCAGATAAGTTGCTCAGCCAGGGAGTCTATCTGGGTAGTTATATTTTTTCTCCTAGCACCTGATCATTAAAAAATATCTGTTTTTAATTTATTTATCTTCCACATAATGCTTCTACATTTAGAAGGAAGGACCAATTTGGGTTAATGCATTGTTCTGGAACCCTAACCATCCTGGCATCATAAATATAAGATTTCTACACATCCTGAACAAGTTAGATCAGCAAAATTATTTTTAAGGGATAAACACCACTGTTTTATGAACGATTAAGTGATTACTAGAATTTAGGTATGTCTATCCCGTACCTCGGAATTGACCTCATTCGTTTAAACAGAGTCACAGAGATGTATTTTAGGATGGAAACTTGTCATCTACTTTGTTTCAGGATGACCTTTATAGTTGAGTTAGTAATTTAAATTGAATGTTGATCTTCATTGAAGGGCCTCTTCATGGGATTCCTTACGGGTTGAAAGACATAATATCAGTGCCAAAATACAAAACGACCTGGGGATCAAAATCATTCAAAAATCAAATTATTAACACGGAAGCTTGGGTCTATAAAAGGTAATATATCTTTTGACAAACGTAAATCTACAATCAGAAATGATGTTTATGGCTATAATTATGTGTATAGTTGATGGTATTGCTCCACACAGGTTGAAATCTGCCGGGGCTGTTTTAGTTGCAAAGCTCGTTTCTGGATCATTGGCATGCCATGACATCTGGTTTGGTGGCAGAACTAGAAATCCATGGAATATTGAGGAATTTTCTAGTGGTTCATCTGCTGGATCTGCAGCAAGCACCTCAGCTGGTACTTTTTCCATATAATGCCTGCACTTTTTTCGTCTTTATTTGTTTCATTTTTTAATCTGTGTTTATAGGTCTTTTCCATTGTTTGTTTTAAAACTAATGTAACAGTGCTTTTAACATATGCAGCAAAACAGAGAAAAATAAACTGAAGTAAGGAGACAAATTGATGACATGAATTGAAACACCTCTAACACTTTATTGAACGTCAATTGAGGTTTATATACAGAGAAATATTAGAAACTGTATTAACAGAAAAACCAGAAAAAGTCTCTTTTTGTTTAACTAACTAACACTTTGGTTTATTTTATCAATTATTGTTAATCGAAGAAGAGAATACGCTTAATTTTAGATTTATCTATGTTATTCAGCTATGTGATTTTGTTTATTGCATTGCAGGTATGGTCCCATTCGCGTTTGGAACAGAAACAGCTGGATCCATTACTTTTCCAGCAGCCCGATGTGGGGTGACAGCATTGCGCCCGACTTTTGGAACTATTGGTCGAAGTGGTGTAATGAGCATTTCAGAAAGCTTGGTAAAACCCAAATTGTCTAATGTTTTTTTTATAGAATGATGTGAATGATAACCTTACATGTAACCATTCCTCTAGGATAAGCTTGGCCCTTTCGGTAGATCTGCTACTGATTGTGCCATTATTCTCGATATTGTTCGGGGAAGAGATCTTGATGATCCCTCGTCAAAAGATAGCTCCCTTGATGACCCATTCCTGGTTGACATTTCTAAATTGACCGTTGGATATCTCGAAGATGCCGAAATGGAGGTTAGTCATTCAAGTAATTTCTGGGACAAGTGGTTCAAGCTTTGACGTTACATAATGCCAATTTCCATGAAGACATTTTCACTTTTTGAATGCTGTTAGGATAAGACATGATTCATGAGACAAACTTCATCTGCTGTGAAAACTCAGGTTGTTCATGTTCTTGCATCAAAAGGTGTCAAGATGGTCCCTTTCAAACTGAATTACACAGTTGACTCTGTTCAAGGTATCTTAAATTTCATATTGGACGTTGACATGCTATCCCACTTTGATGAGTGGCAACGCTCAGGTGAGGATAATGTGTATGAAGCCCAGGATTGGGCCACTGAACTACGCCGAAGTCGCATAATTCCAGCAGTGGACTATGTGCAGGTCAACCATTTATTTGGTTCCCTTAAATATTTAAATTAAAATCAAACATCTTTTATATGAAGAATTTCCTTTAAACCAATCATTTGATATCATTCTTATTTTTCTAGACATGATAAGTTGGCATTACTTAGATTTAAAATTGATTGCATGCAGGCACAAAGAGCACGGGGAAGGCTAATAAAGGAAATAAGAGAGTCCTTCACTGTTGATGCATTCATTGGCAATGCAACTGATTGGGAGAGAGTTTGTATTGGAAATCTTGTTGGTTTACCAGTCATAGTAGTGCCAACAGGACTTAAAAATATCTCTCATCCACCACCAGGTGGAACTAGAAGAAGAACTACAATCACCACTGGCATTTATGCTCCCCCTAACCGAGACCACATTGTATGTTTCTGACTGCACTATGTTCAGTATCATCTACATTTTTTATACTACTACAAATTTATGGCTTTGTACTCATTTCTAATTCTATACCTGGTTTTTTCCCACTCTTCTTTTTCAGGCTCTGGCGTTGGCAATGGCTTACCAAGCTGTCACCAATCACCATAAACAGCGGCCACCAATCAATGATCTCGGGCCAAATGATAAGATCCCTGACCCAGTTTCTGGTAGTACCTACCCTCCCAGGGTTTTGGGCATTGCTCCTTCATCTACTTGATAAACGGCTTCACCACTATATTTAACCTCGATGTATCACTTTCATGGAGACTTGAAAAAACATAACAACTCGAGTTATAGGGAGAAACTGTTTTTCCACCGTATTAATTCTTAAATCTTATCTTATATTTTAAAATATACAATGTCAAGGGTGAGAGCTCTCATAATTTTCTTTTATTTCCTTTAGAGATACACTTCACACAGTTTTTTCTAATTATTTTCTTATATTTATTTGTATATTTTATGTTCTTAATTATCTAATTGTTTCAATGTTTTAACGCATAATATTGTGTTTACATGTGTTGTGGACTTCTAATTTGGTCTGTGTAAATATTGTGAATGTAAATTTATTTTCAAATATCTGATTGATAAAAATATATTTGATCCTAAAAGTAATATTATGTAGTCTTAAGAATTATTGATTCCTTTTCTTAAAATAATCTATTCATCTCACACCGAGTACAATTTAAGTTTAAAGTTTTCATACCTATTAGAGATAATAATGAATACATCATTCTCAAACAAATTTAATATCACTTCCCCAAAAAATATATTACTTTTTCTGAAGCACATTGAGCAATTAATTTTAAAAACATTAAATAGCTTGATAACTATATTTTTTTTTCGATTTTTTAGTATAATCAATAGAAAATGGTATTAAACTATGAAGTCAAAGTGTTTAATGTAAGTGGTAAAACAACATTAATCTAAAAGAAGATTTAATGTGGTCTTTCTGTTCCATCTAATAATGTGTCTAGTTTAATATTATTGCACATGTACCGAAGATCAACAACAATAATTTAATTATACCAAATTTTGAAACTATTTCACTGAAATAGTTAAATTCTTTCTTGCATTAGTTTGAATAAGAGAAAAAACGATTAATTTGAGGAGACATTTGAAAGAAAGACAAAATTAATACTTCATTAAAATGTAACAATAGAAGTCAATTTGAAACTTTTTTAAATGGATAAAACTACATTCATTTGGGATCGGATGGAGTAAAATTTTACGGCAATAAATCTCTTTAATTGTGTATAAAATTAAAAGTTTGGATAAGTTTTTAAAATACCTAAATAAGCTTTTGTCTAAAATAAATTACTCCTCTATAATTAAAAAAAAAGTCATACAAATTGACACTTTTTATTCTTTATTCATTTTAGATTTGTTATAGATAAAGTATTTAATTTTACTTTTTCGTTTCCATCCTTAGTTATTAATTACAAACATATTATTATTTCATTTAAATTTTATTGCATATCCATAAGATTATCATTGTTCTTCGTGAAATATATTTAAATTAAATAATTTAAAATATTAATGAATCTTGAATCATGCAAATCACTCATCCAAAGTCTTTATCTAAGGTTAAATCTCATACATTGGGATTATATATTTTTTTTCATATATAAGTTATGGTCATTGAGAAATTATAGTTTATATATGACATTAATCTTATACATATAAGATATTTGACACCATTTTTACCCTAAAATCTTAAGACAATGAGATCATGGACCTTTATTTTTATATAGTATTTAACTTTATCTATTCTATCCAATTTGATACTTTTAACTCACACTTGAATATATGTTTAATTTTATACACAATTAAAGAAATTTATTACAATACATCCAAAGTCTTTATCTAAGGTTAAATCCCATACATATATGTACTAATACATTTACATGGATATAAGTGATTCAATTAAAATTCAACATCCAAAAGTTAATATGTCATCCATGTATCATGTTATGCATTTCATATTTAATTATACAGCTTTCAAACATACATAAATCTTATCCTTTATCCATCATATCTTCATATAAGTATTGAACATGTATAAAGCATATATCACAATACATATAAAATATAACTTTATAACACATTGTTTGAACATGCTTCTCAATATACACAAGGTATCATCGATCTCACTTAAGTGGTATTCTATATTTGTTTAAGTAAATATATATATATATATATATATATATATATATATATAGTAAGAGTTAAATGTCATTTTAACATGTATAATCTTCATACATGAATTACAAATCATATTACTTATTATAAAAATGATATACTTAACTATGTACAAATCAATGTAAATGTTCTAATCATGTTTATAGAAACCTAAAGCAGAAAACAATGTAAACGTCTTTTGTATAAGGGTTACAGTACTCCAAATGCTCTAATATATATATATATATATATATATATATATATATATATATGAATTCAGATTATTTATTGAATTTTTTTGTGTTGTTTTTCTACTGTGTTTTTATAATACATTAATTACCACTAATTTTAACATTTTAGAATATATTAAAAAAGATTTAAAATATTAATACAATATATTCTTAATGTTCAGCCGAATACATCATAAAAAAAATAACCTAAATAAAGAATCACTATTGTTTAAAAGATTGTTTTACACTCACTTCTCAATCTGCTTGTTTGACAATACAACGTTATCATAATTGTAAAATAACCTAAATAAAAAAGTAGATGCTAATTACTTAAAATATTTCATAACAATTAATTGATTAAGTAATAATGATAATGACAGACATCTATTGTCCATCCAAAACATAAAAAATAACATCAAATAATTTAAAGCTTAAATGACTTCAGAAAGACTTTATTACGTTTTGAATTCAAAGACTAACCCTTATTTATATTTACTTGGTCTATGTGACAATCATATCATTACAATATTGATTCCATTTGACAAATTCGCATACCAAGGTAACTGACTTATTTGAATAATCATAGGTGTAATTATATTTCCTTTTTTGCTTTTGTTAAAAATATTCGAACCTTAAATCTCTTACTTCGAATTTGTTTGTTACATCAATGTTCCTTGTTAGAGCTCCAAATTTAAATTTGAGTATAGCTTTTTTAATCATGATATTGATAAGAATCTTATTGATTAACGTTTGCTGGTTGAATAATTTTTTTCATGAATTCAATTGATACAAAAGATTGATTACTTTAGGTGAATGAGAAGTATATGCATCATAGAAATAAGTGCAACAATTTATTTATGGAAAAAATATACTTATTTAAAAAACAATAAATTAGAAAGCATATAAAAAAGTTCACCTGAATTTGACAAATTAACTTGAAAGATGTCAGAGTATTTATGAGCATCAAAAATCGTTGTAAGGAATTTGGAATAAACATGAATATATTGAAATAAAAACATATTATAAGTCATTGAAACAAACATTAACATTAATTGAGAATGATAACTTAGACTTTATGATGTTATTTGCAAAAAAGTTGCCCACCTTCCTCTTTGACTTTTTTCTGACATGTTAATCAACAATTTCTAATGACATAAACAAAACAATTAGAAAACGACGAGTTTCAATCTTTAATTAAAAATAGAAATAGTTAGTGTGTTTATTTAATGAAAAATTATATATAGATATAGAAGCACATAATTAAAATTTGAACTCACCTTTTTACCTCTCAAAACTGAATGTGAAAACTAACTTGATTGCTCAACCTTTCTAAAAAAATGAAATAGATTTTTAAAATTTGACAAAAATAATATATATATATATATATATATATATATATATTTAAATGAAGACATGTTAACATAGTCACATAAGAAAAGCAAATCTGAAAATAGCAAACATCTTGGTAGATAAAAGAGTGAGTTTCAAATTTTAAATATACAAATAAGAATTTAACGAGATAACTTATCAGATTTAACACAATAAAATAGATTTATGAAATTTGTATAGCAATTAAATGTTTTTTAGATTATTTTTTTAAAATATATGTTAATTCATGATGTATAGTCACATAAGCAAAAAAATATTTTGAGTGGACATTTTACATCTTTTGAAAATTGAAGACCACCATTTTCTTTCTCCGAAAATTTAATGTAGAGTTTATAATAATGAGAAATTGAAAACTAGTCTTTCACCTTTCAAACTTTAATGAGATAATAAACAAAAATTTATACCATTCCCCAAAATGAACGTACGTTTTAAAAATTTGTATTTTTTTAGATATTTAAAAGAAATACGTTAACTAATGATGTCTGGCCACCATTTTAGCAAAAATCAATATCAGACGAGAAATATTAATAAATTATGAAGAATGCTAACTAGTGTTATAAGGACACGAGTTAAGAAATAATTAATGCGCATTAATTTGACCATTTTTACATTGAAAGTTGGAATAATTAATTCTATTAGTTAAAATAATATAAATGCATATAACAGATTTTATAAAAACAAAACTATCATTTGAACTTTTTAAGCAATAACTCTGATACAAAATACATATTTTAAAATTTCTAAAGTATCTACTAAAAGTTTAGATAATTTTTTTTTACATTGCTAGTTTTATATATTTATAATTAATAATTTCAGATATTGAAATATTGTCTGATTTTTGATATTTAGTTAAGCTAATAAGAATGTTGTAAAATGATATCTGCGAAAAGTTAAAGAAGGAAATTTAATGAAGTCTCAAATTTATAATTTAATTATTTTTTTTGTAAATTTTTTAGATGTTTAACACTATTTTTTGTTAGTTTTTCTATTAATTTAAATTTTTTATATTTAGTTATATTTAATTTTTTAGAAATATTAAAATATAATTATTTGATCATTTAATTATTTTTTAAATTTTATTTATGAACATTAAATAAAATATTAAACACGAAATACTTATGAGTATTTTGTCCTTTAAATAAAATAAAATTACATTAATGATTATCATGTCAAATTTTATTTAATATCACAATTATCAACGAATTTTTACAAAATTTTGATATTTTATAAAATTCGATATATATTAATTATCTTTAACCAGTGTCTTTGATATAGTTAACGATACCCATAAATTATTTTACTATTTTCATACTTAAATAAAGAAATGTTAATTAACACTAAGTTTAAGGTAAATAATAAATAAATATTTAATGCCAAAATAAAAGTATTTAATGTAAACTTGTAAAAGTTTAGAATGACGCAACTCTCATTTTACCCATTAATTAGGGATCATTTTTCAGTTTTAGTTCTTTTCAAGCAGTTTTAAATCCTTTTATAAATTTATATATATTTAGATGAGTTTCTATTTTTTTTTATATTCAGTATTATAATTTTTTATATTTTAATTAAGTTATTATTGCTTAATTATTTCATGGTAGTTGTTAGTTTATCTCGTCATTTTGTTTATTATTATTTTCATACGTTCTATTATCTTTTTATTGAAAACGTGTAAAATAATGACTAATCATACTTCTAATGATTTTTGCGGTCTTTCACGATTTGAGAATTGTTATTCAATCTGTTTAGAATAAAGATTAAATATGCAATAAATAAAAAATATTCAATAAAGACCGAATTAAAAGTATAAAAGTAAAAAAAAAAAAAGCCTTAAAACTTAATTAAGACTTCAATTCATTTGGAATTGGAGTAATTCAATTGTTATGATTTTATTTCAATTTAGTCAAACTTTTATTACATTATAATTTATTTAATATGCAATAATTAATTATTTTTGCAAGTTTATTGTACAAAATTAAAAATTGTATTTACTAATAGATTAAGTCGCTTATGTTATATGAGACAAAGATAGATAAAAAATATATTTATTTTATTTGATGAAACTTTTAATTTGATTCATTTGTAAGAAAACACACACTTACTTTTAAACATGAATACATTTTAACTATTTTTTTTTCTTTCACTTAACAATATATTTTTTTCTAAAATATCTCAACTTAAATAATACATATGGTTTTGGTTAATAACTTTAAAGTTTTTTTGTTACAAAATATAAAAAAAAAATATTGTAGAAAAAAGGGTAAGAAAATTGAGTGTATTTAGGTTTTTTCTTTTAATATATATGATTTAAAAAAAATAAAAATGGAGGAAGGGGAAGTAGTTTAAGAAAGAGAAAAAGAAAAGTATAATTAAGAAGGAGAGAGAATTGAAGTAGCAGGATTTGGTTTTGGATTTGAGTGTGGCAGTTTATGTAATTTTGTAAAAAGAAGGGGTCACACAGTGATGACTCAGTTGTCTCTGAATTGTAGAATTGAAGTGTTGTCCAACATGCCATCTATATATCTATTCTATATCTATATAATCAACACAACACAACACAACCATCTCTCTCTACATTTTTCTCTCTGTCTTCTCATCCGCCGTCCAATCCTCCGTTTCTCGAACAGGTTCTCATCTCTCTATCGATCGCCACTTCTCTTAGATCTCGATTTTCTGTATTCAATTGTTTTCTCTATGTGCTGGATTGCATTTTTTTTTCTTTGTGTGTTTTCGGATCTCAATTTTAATTGCTCCCAATGCATTTATGTGTGCTGATTTTCGTGTATCTGTTAATGCATGCGGATTTTATACTTCTGGATCTGTGAATGTGTGAGATGGATGCAGAGGAAAAGTTTCACTCTATGAATTTTAATATTTGTGTGTGGATATGGCAGATCATAAATGGCATCAACAGCGGCTGGAGCGACGGGATGGTACCGAGGAAAGGTGAAGGCGGTTCCGTCGGGGGATTGCGTGGTCATCATGGCCATGCCCACCGGCAAGCCTGGTCCCTTGCCTGAAAAGTCCATCACGCTGTCATCTCTAATGGCTCCAAGACTGGTAATTTTACTAGATTCGTGGATATCTTGTTCCAATTGTGAATTACAATTTTTTTTTCTTCCAAATTTTGTTGTATCAATGTTGAGGTTGTTATGTTTTCTGTGTTCTAATTTCGAAATTGAAAATGCTTTTTTTTTTCTTCTGTGCAACTGATGAGGTGTTTACAGCCAACTGATTAAAGATGTTTGTTTTAAAAAATTGCTAGGCGCGTAGAGGTGGTGTGGATGAACCGTTTGCTTGGGAAAGTAGAGAGTTTCTACGGAAGCTCTGCATAGGGAAGGTAGGTTAAATGAAGTTTCCGTTTTTATTACTTTGGTCGGTAGTATGTCTTTTTTTTTTCTCTTTTTGTTGAAGATAAAGCATTTTAAGTCTCTGACATGTTTATATGATTGGAACAGGAAGTGGCCTTCAGAGTTGATTACACTGTGCCAGCGATAAGCCGTGACTTTGGCACAGTTTTTATAGGGGATAAGAATGTTGCAGTGCTCGTTGTTTCTGCAGGATGGGCAAAGGTTGAACGCTTTGCGTTTTTTTGTTCGGATGTACCATGCTTAGATTATTTTTTCATTGCTGAATTTGTTTATCGGGGTTTTGTTGGTGCAGGTAAGAGAGCAGGGGCAACAGAAGGGAGAAGCAAGTCCTTACCTAGCTGAATTGTTACGATTGGAAGAACAAGCGAAACAAGAAGGCTTTGGTCGTTGGAGTAAGGTCTGTGTCTGAGTGAGTTTTTAGTGTTGGACTATTAAATAGCATAGCAGGCAATTTCAAAAGTTCTGTCGGTAGCAAACAAGGTCTCTGCTATTTGCGGTGCCTGTGAGTTGCAATTTCAAAAATTACATGCAAACCCCTTTACTTACTCTCATTAGCAATCAAGGCGTCCCTTACTTGTAATAAACAAGGCGTGCATTGCCTGTTGCATTTTTGGCTTCTTCACAAGCTTGAAACCAGTGTGGATTCTGTTTGGCATCTTTGCTGATGTAAAGTGTTTCTTTACCTGCAGATGTTATGATAATTTTTTTGTCACCTTATAAGTTTTAATTATAGAATGAGGTTATGTTTATCTCAGTGTCGTCCAATACTTTATGTAAATAAGTTCATGTAGTTCCATTCAAAATCATCAAACAGGAGGATGTTGTAATGTGACAGAAAATGGAAAAGTATAATGACTTTCCCATTCTGACATTCTGGACATCTTATATAAATCTATCCTGAGTGAACCATATATTATTTTGTGGCTGATTGCAGGTTCCTGGTGCTGCTGAGGCATCCATCAGAAATCTACCACCATCAGCTCTTGGTGACTCTGGCAACTTAGATGCTATGGCTTTATTAGCTGCTAACAAGGGCAGGCCCATGGAAGGAATTGTTGAGCAGGTTCGCGATGGAAGTACCCTGCGTGTCTATTTGCTCCCAGATTTTCAGTTTGTCCAAGTTTTTGTTGCTGGAATTCAGGTATATATATCATAGTTCTTTTTTTCCTACCCTTTTCTAAGCATACGAATAATTGATCTTTCTTTAAGTTAGGCTCCACAAATGGGAAGGAGAGCTGTCTCTGAAAGTGTTGTTGAACCAGAGGTGCCAGCTGATGAGACTAATGGAGACGTTCCTGGGGAACCTCGTGCCCCTCTCACATCTGCCCAAAGACTTGCAGCCTCAGCAGCACCTGCTGAAACTTCTGCTGATCCCTTTGCACCTGAAGCTAAATTCTTCACTGAGACTAGAGTATTGAATCGAGATGTGGGTAATCTGATTCTGTAATTTATATCGCTTGTTTCATTTTTGCATGTTTTTGTAAATTCCAAGTGGGCATGTAGGTGCGAATTGTCCTGGAAGGCGTTGATAAGTTCAGCAATTTGATTGGATCAGTCTATTATCCTGATGGTGACTCAGCAAAAGATTTGGCGTTGGAGCTTGTGGAAAATGTGAGTTCTTCACCTGTGCAAAGTAGTTTAAGCTTGTTTAATTTTATTGTTGGACTTCTAATATTTCCTGCCATAATTTTCTGTTTCTGCATGATCACATTGGCTTATGTGAGTTAGCAACAAACTTGTATCCACTTGAATGCTTAATTTGTGTAGGTGTCCATCATGAGGATCTATCTGTGATTGACAACAAATAAGAATTTTACATGGAAACATTGTGCTTGCTATACACTTTTGGTTCATTGTAGTGAGTGGCCAGTCAGAAGAAAGCATCATGATGACTATTTTTATTAGTAGAATATTATCTCAAAGATTGACTAATTTGTTCTTGTACAAGAAACTGCGTTTAGAAGAGTATACATGTTTTAGTAGTCAATTTTTGCTATTTGTGCTTGTTAAAGCTATAAGCCAATAACACTTGTACAATCTCTGTTCCTGATATTTTTGGTTGAATTGTTTCCTAGCCTGTAGCTTTGATTATTTGCTGAAATGAAATGCATTATAGTTTTGTGGAGGGAGTTTTGAATGATTCTTCTTGTCTCTTCATCTGATGACATATCCCTTTACAGTATTCTGAAAATCTCTTATCATTTCAATTTCTTAATCATACAGGGTTTTGCCAAATATGTTGAATGGAGTGCCAATATGATGGAAGAAGAGGCAAAGAGGAAGCTGAAGACTGCAGAACTTCAGGCAAAGAAAAACAGGTTAAGAATGTGGACAAATTATGTACCACCAGCAACAAATTCAAAAGCGATACATGACCAGAATTTTACAGGAAAGGTAGTATTTCTATAATCATTGATTTAACCCAAATTAAAAGAGTCCCATGGTGTCCCTGAGAATTTTGTTTTTAGCCTAGCCCAACGATCACATAGTTGGACAAGACTATTGTCGTTGTCATTGTTGTGTTAATTTATCTCAATATTCAATCTTCATTCATTTAAGTCTTTAATTTTGAAATTTTATTTTTGTAGGTGGTTGAGGTTGTTAGTGGAGATTGTATCATTGTTGCCGATGATTCAATTCCATATGGCAGTCCACTAGCAGAGCGGCGAGTTAACCTTTCAAGTATTAGGTGCCCAAAAATGGGCAATCCTCGTAGAGATGAAAAACCAGCTCCATATGCTCGTGAGGCAAAGGAGTTCTTGAGAACACGCCTCATTGGTCGTCAAGTATGAAAATATATTATAATATGTAATGGTCTATATCATTGGTGACTACACTTATAATTAATTAGTTATCCTCATTTTCAGGTAAATGTTCAAATGGAGTATTCTAGAAAGGTTGTTCTTGCTGATGGATCTTCTGTTCCACCAGGAGTTCCTGAAGGCAGAGCAATGGATTTTGGATCAGTATTCCTACTCAGCACTGGTAAGGCTGATGGTGATGATGTCCCTTCATCTGTTTCACCTGCTGGAAGTCAGCCGAATGGGGTGAATGTTGCTGAGTTGATTGTTGGCCGAGGTTTTGGAACTGTCATCAGACATCGTGACTTTGAAGAAAGATCAAATTATTATGATGCTCTCCTTACTGCTGAATCACGTGCTATTTCTGGAAGGAAAGGGATCCATTCTGCCAAGGATTCTCCAGTCATGCATATAACTGACTTGACCACAGTGAGAAAAATTTATAATTGCACTAAATTTTTCTTTTAATCTGAAGTATACTTAAACTTTCCCCCCCACTTTGATTTATTTTAGGCATCAGCGAAGAAAGCCAAAGATTTCTTGCCTTTTCTTCACCGCAGTAGAAAAATTCCTGCCGTTGTGGAATATGTCCTCAGTGGTCACCGCTTTAAATTGTTAATTCCAAAAGAAACCTGTAGTATTGCATTTGCATTTTCTGGTGTCAGATGTCCTGGTCGCAATGAGCCATATTCTGATGAAGCCATCGCACTCATGAGGCGGAAAATAATGCAGAGAGATGTTGAGGTAATTAGGTCTTCTTTTACAAACATTAAATTTCTCCATTTACTTTTTATTTTTCTAAATTAAATGTAATTTTCATAATTTTCAGATTGAGGTTGAGACCGTTGATAGAACTGGCACTTTCTTGGGTTCCTTATGGGAGTCAAGGACCAATATGGCAACTACACTACTTGAAGCTGGTTTTGCAAAGCTTCAAACTTCCTTTGGAAGTGACAGGATTCCTGATTTTCTTCTTCTGGAGCGAGCTGAACAATCTGCCAGGAGCCAAAAGCTGAAAGTAAGGAGGTCCCATGCTTGGCGTTATATCTGTAATTTTCCTTTTTTACTGTTCTAAAGTGATTTGTAATGCAGATTTGGGAGAATTATGTTGAAGGGGAGGAAGTATCTAATGGTGCACCTGTTGAGAACAAACAGCAAGAAGTGCTCAAGGTTCGTAGAATACTCTTATTTAATAAACAACCTTTCTTTTTCTGTTAAGAAATGCTGAATGATGTGCTCCATTTTATCTGTTCTTAGGTGACGGTAACAGAAGTCTTGGGTGGGGGTAAATTCTATGTCCATCCTGTTGGGGATCAAAAGATAGCATCCATTCAGCAACAGCTTTCTTTTCTGAACCTTCAAGAAGCTCCTCTGATTGGAGCTTTCAATCCTAAGAAGGGTGATATAGTCCTTTGTCTTTTTGGTGCTGATAAATCTTGGTATCGGGCAATGGTAAGTTCTTAATTTTTGTTCCGTACTATACTATCTAGGAGAAATTGTCATTCTATGATGAAAAAATTGATGAGAAACATCTCATTTTCCAAGTCATGGAAATCACTTTCTTCCATTCATCAATATTTCATCTTACCCCATGGTATTACTTTTTAGTGGTTTCATCTCATTAAGCAATATTTCATCTTGAACGACAATCCTTTTAGACAAATTTTCTTTTACTGGCTGGATTTGACGTGACTTTATTTAGTCAGATATTTCTTAATGGTCAGCACTTTGTGCACTTGCTATTTGTTATCACGTTTTACAATATTCAGTATTATGGATAGGGTTGATTAGATGCAAAATGGTTAGAAACACTACTTGTATCACGTATTGTCTTCACTCAAACTTAATCTGTGAAATGTTATGGATTGTGTAGATAGTGAATGGACCTCGAGGACCTGTTGAATCTCCAAATGATTTGTTTGAAGTATTTTATATTGATTATGGAAATCAAGAAGTAGTACCGTACTCTCAGCTACGGCCTCTTGATCCATCTGTGTCCGCTGCCCCTGGTCTTGCACAACTGTGCAGCCTTGCATATGTGAAGGTTCCAATCTTGGAAGAGGATTTCGGCCAAGAAGCAGCTGAATATTTGAGTGAACTGACTTTAAACAGTGGCAAAGAATTCAGGGCTAAGGTCGAGGAGAGAGACACATCGGGAGGAAAAGCCAAAGGGCAGGGTACCGGAACAGTGCTTGCCGTAACTCTAGTTGCTGTGGATTCTGAGATCAGTGTTAATGCTGCCATGCTACAGGTCACTACTTCTTTACTTCAATTGTTTTGAGATGCATATTTAGTCAGTGACGGACCTACGCATACATGAGTATGCAAGTGCACCCTTAGTTTTCTTAAAATCATTACCATATATATTTGAAAAAAAAATTATTTTGTCCCCTTAATCTTATATATTGAGTGATACCTAATAAAAAAAGGTGTCTGAAAAATTGCAGGAAGGACTTGGTAGGCTAGAAAAAAGGAACAGGTGGGACAGAAAAGAAAAACAGCAGGCCTTTGATAATCTGGAGATATTCCAGGGAGAAGCTCGGACCAATCGGCGTGGAATGTGGCAGTATGGAGATATTCAGTCGGATGATGAGGACACTGCTCCTCCTGCTAGGAAGGCCGGTGGCCGGAAGTGAGTGTGTACTTTTAAGAGGGAAGGTAAGTTATAGAGTTATAGACACCACCTTCAGAGAAAATGAGCAAGTTATAGACATGAACATTTTATTTCAAGCTAGAGGAGAAGAATGCCATGTGTAATCCTTAGTAAGTTTTGTTTTGTTTTTCTTGTTTTAAATTTTGTCCTTAGGCTGAGAAGACAATTTTTTAAACAAGTGTTGTAATAAAAGATGCATATGGCAGTTGTTTCATATCGATGGGACAGCACAAAGGTGTTGTTTTATAGTTAATCGCGGTTCAGATCTTTTCTTGTCTTGTTACAAGCATGACCATAAGTTCGTTGTCGGAATAATTCTCATCACATCATCATTATCATGTCTTGTTTCGACATAACAGGTTTTATGGGCAGACTCTTCATTGGTAGTCATGATTTTATGATAAGTGATAACTATGCTTTTTGGTTTTCCTAAAATGGTTAAGATATTTTATTCGAACATGCGATCTTCTAAACATGTTATTCATAAAGTTTCCTATCATTTAAAATCCAAAAGAAAAATATATTTTCAAATTTCCTGGGCTGATATTCTCGTATATCAAAGTTTTATCACTCATGGTTGGTATATATATGAATGTACTGACTCTGGCATTTTTACATGTTAAACAACAACTAGCGTTTTTCAATGTATTCAGAGCACCGATTTTTAAATAATTAAAGACCGGAACATTTGTAAAGAGATTGTTTTACAACTTAAAACCTAAATATACCGTTTTATGGAGTTTGTTAGAAAATTGACTTTTGACACTACATTTTAAAATCTTTGAGCGGAATAAGTGTAGATATTTGAGCTATTTCCTAGAAGCTTCTAATTATCCCCAAATCATCAGTTTCGCATCCACAAACTATAGACTTGTTTTTGTATGCAATTATTTTTGTTGAGTGGATGTCTGAACAAAAAGTTCTTTGTTCGACTTGAAAATCCACTCAAAAAGGGTTCAAACCCTGCGAGTTAGAAATTTACAAAGGGTCATTGCACCTTATTAATGAGATAATTGAGTAAATGACATAATTGTAACACTCTGGGTGTTGATTATGCTAATACTTTGGAGTTAAAAGGCATGGTTTTGGGATGTGTTGAGCCTAAGTGCGACGCTTTATGCCAATTCATGTATTTCCTCTTTCTTGAGGTTGATGTTAGCAACATCTCTAAACTTGAGACATCGTTATCAAGACCAGTAATGTTTAGTGAATGCAATTGTGAATGTTTCTATGTGTGGAAGACAAGGTCAGGTGCATTTGATTCGAATGAAGATGATTGAGGGTGTGGTAGAAGATGATTTCTGAACCATGAAACATAGATAGAAGAATTGTTAACATGTTAATGTGAAGGCTGGGTGGGAGGATGAAATCATGAACATTTTTTTTATCCCATTGATGTTTGGTGTCGTTCAATTCATACTCTTTCTGCATGACTGAGGGTGAGGAGTTTGCATATTAAGTTCAACCATGGAGCAGGTGAAGTAAAAGAAGTGGCTTCTACGTTGTGAAATACATGTAGGTTTCAGTTCTAGTTAAGCAAAAATCATGAGTATCTGTTAGGGTTGGATATATGAATTCTCTCTTATGAATCAACATGTACGGCATAATAAACATAATTTAAGATATGTCTAGTTTGCCAAGGGCAACACATACACTTCTACACCTAATTCTCCGACGTCTTCATTGCAAAGGCACAGCCTCAAATTAAATATTTGGTTGGAGTGGTGGTTTTAAGAGATCTTGCCACAACCTAAATTGTTACATCTCATGATTAAGTTCGTGCCATTCCATAGGAATTAAATTAAGTGAATAACTACTTTCCATAAATTACTCTCATTAATGCAAATACATCGTAGTGCACAAAGAATCCATACAGCATCAGGTTACAAGTTAATTTGCAAAATATTAATGAGTTGACATTAATACAACATCAAGTGCACAAACAAAAGTTTACATTATTATGCACTTCAACTTAAAAAAATTACTACAAGGTATTAATGAGTTTTATGTTCTTAAGCTCTTCATTGGACTTAAACTCGACTCTTCATTTAATTTCAAATTTTTATGCATTTCGACATTTCTTACTCCTTTTGGAAATTATCTAAAATTTTCCTGAAGAGGTAGATAGCAGCTTTTGGAATCAGGACTATATTGATCCTAAATAGGTTTATTATTATTGACATGTTAAAATATTATAACCACACGACCAACTTCAAGGTCTCCATGACAGACTTTCCTGTATCTTTCCTTAGGGAAGTTTAGATTGTATAATCATTACTACGAGGACTTAGTGCAGTTGAAGTTTAAAACCTTCACATTTAATTGAAAAAAAAAAGTTTTAAGAAAAGTTTTATCCAAAAAATTATATATTTTCTAAAAATTCCAACAGGGCTTGTGGCTTAAAAACCGAAATAGAAAATAATTGTAATGGTTCAGCATCCTGAATTAGCTTAAAAAGTCTAAGAGGTGACCAACACAACACAAGATACAAAAACATACAAAATACTACTTTGAAGTCTCCAAGACAACACACAAAAATGATCTACACTCCTTCGTGCCTAATGCTCAACTAAGCTCAAAATTCAAGTGCGGTAGTGTTGGTGTTCTTCAATGGCCGCCCCTGTCAAGCGATTCAATCATATTTCAATCCTCTCTCCTTGTTGACCTACGACGTGGAGGGGCAGACGATTCCTCCTTCTCTTTGTTTTCTTCATTCTCACCATTTTTTTCGTTAGAGCCACTTTCCGAGAGTTCTACGTTTGTCTTCTCCACCCTTGTCTGCAAAACACAACACAGTGCAGAGACCAACATATAGTCAGTAAGTATCAAACAAATTAGGTAATACAACATAAAAGGATAAAAGTGAGTACTGTTTAACAACTTACGGGCTTCTTCTTCCCACCAAATATGATTCTGAAGAAAATTGACACGAAAACAACCAAAATGGCTACAAGAATGCCAACAGTGAGATTTGGTTGCTCTTCACCTTTCTCGATGAGATCCTGTAGAAAAGAGATGGACAAAATTTAAGTCATTTTCAAAGAAGACGCTATTCAGAAAGAAGACAAATATTTTGTATGTTACTCACATGGATTTTAGGCTTATAGGCACTCAAGAAGGGAATGTCTGCGATCTTGTATAAGAGGTCAAATACCTTCTTCTGCAAGGACAAAACGTAATATTTTGCATATAAGGACACAATGATGGAGAGAGTAAATAAAAGAAAGATGAAAACGAGAGTA
>Ga0214544_1003993_pt1 | contig 29964 bp, 18 predicted proteins | sample CNSS3metaG_FD_160074 | JGI IMG/M metagenome (GOLD analysis project Ga0214544, IMG submission 160074) | Root nodule microbial communities from cowpea collected in UCLA plant growth center, Los Angeles, California, USA - CNSS3 | ecosystem: Host-associated > Plants > Roots > Nodule | place: USA...
TTTTTTATATATATATATATATATATATATATATATATATATATATATATATATATATATATATATAAGGTTTAATCATGTCTTTGGTCCCCATTTTAGAGTTAAAATCTCAATTTGGTCCCATTTTTTATTAAAAAGTCTCAAATTTGCCCTTTCTGTTAAGTTTGGTTAGACATCGTTAGGTGAATAGTGACATGGCAAGGTTGACCAGTGCTAGAACAGTGACGAGGCAAGGAAACAATGACGTGGAATGACAAGGGTAATTTTTACGTAGGGAATTTTTTTAAAATATTATATTACTGAAATTAGGTTTAGGGTTTTAAAATTAGAAAGGTTGGGAAAATTTGGGGATTGTGCGATTGGAAGTTTTTTCGAGTGCGCTCATCCGTTTGGAAAACAAATGTTAGTTTTGTTGGTCAATAGTAATGTATTATGGAATATTGTGCTTATTTCAGTATGGGTCTGTGTCATGGCATGTGCTCCTTTCTTTTTTCATTGTGGTCCCTCCATTTGAAAGTGATATTGTGTGTTAGTGTACTTTGTATTTTAAAATATTTTTAATGTTTGTCAGTATTTGAATGAGAAGTCCGTAGTTAGAATTGTGAAATTGTGGTGGATGTACGGGGAGTTAATATGTTAGTTATAGGGATATCTTTTGTAGGCTTTGTATCGTTGTATATTTTTATAGTTTGAACTCTTATAAAAATTATATTAATATATTTTTTATTTTGTTAATCTCCTTTTAAATATTATTATAAAATCTTTTATTTTATTAATTTTATACTAATAAAATGAAACGTTACACTTATCCTTTGGACAAGCTTATCATACTTTTGACATAACATCGTTTTATCGAAGAAAAAAGAAGATAGAAAAGAGATTTTCCAATTTTTTTTTCCATAAATTCGTCCTCTCGTGTTCTAGAATCAAAGAAAATAAATTTCCTCAGAGAGACTTTTCAAACATTAAATTGAAACAGAAAAGAGTGGTATACATGATTACTATTTAATATTTTAATTTTAAAGTAAATTCATTCATGAGATCTTTTTATTGAACTTCTATTTTCTTTGTTTTAATAGAAAGAAAATACGTACTCAAACTTACGTGAGGCTTTAAACTTTATCACATCCATCCTTTTTTTTTTCTATTGTAAAAGTCTATCATGTCTATAAATTCGTGTTATGACGCAACATAGATGTAAAATTCCCCTAAACGAACAAATAAAATTAATAAATGTAATTTGTTCTAAGAAAAATCATCACAAATCTCTATTAGTAAGCATGGAAGTGGTTTATATACATAATATGATACTTAAAAACATCTTCTAACATAATCAATTATATTCTCAAATATTATATGAGATTTATATACACAAATTGATTATGTTATTAAATATAATAAACTATAAATAATTATTTTTATCGCATTTCTTGTGGTTTTGAATAGAAAATAGTATCAATTTTGGATTTTCAATTTTCGTATTTATTCTGTTTTGGTTTTCTTCATTTCCTTTTTATTTTCTTACCAGTAAATGTGTGTCTTTACATCTTTTGAAGTAAACAAGTGGTTAATTTTTTTCATCCAAACCAAACAATGGATAATAAGAAAAAAAAGGGAAACTTTCATCTAGATTTGTAAAATAGCAAAGTCCCAATTAACTGCAATTATAAAAGTATTAGTTCTGTACCAATGAGTTTAGAAAACTTACGATAAAAAAAAAGTTACTACATGTTTTTCCTTTTTTTATAATGATGTTATAAATTTTTACATATTATTTAAAAGCCAAAAAAAAATAATAATAATATTTTTCATCGTGTGTTGTCACTTTCTAAATTGAGATGAGTTTCGTGAGGCATTGTTGTGCAATATATTTTCTTTATATATAAGTTTATTTATTTCAATTTTCTTAAATTTGATTTTCTTTATATACATGAGTTAGTTTAAATAAATTTCTTTCCATCCACACAACAGCAACAGACAAACAGAGATTGTTCCAGCACCAACACTTTTCAACAATCCCAACAATTAATAATGAATTAATTAGTTAACGAAGCTTGTTTTTGTAACAGAGACAGGTAGCGTGACACGTCAGCTTTGCCAAAAATAAAACCCGCACGAAACAAAAGCCAAGTACCGCAGAGGACAAAAATGGAAATACTCACATTTTCCACGCCATTAAAGTTAGAGAGAAAAAAGAAGAAGAAGAAGCGCAAAAGAGAGGGTCAAGGAAGAAGAGGAGGAAGAAGAAGAAGAAGAAGACGGAGACGCTGGACCCTGCGTCCGCGTTTCTCATTCATCCTTCACTCTCTCCAAAACCCTCCTTTCTCATTTTCATATTCCTTCACATATTATTATTCTTCCAATTCATTCTCCCATTTTGAAAAAGGTGTAACGCATTGTAGTTATGGGGAACAGTTGCGTCACTCCGGTGAGGCTAAGAAGGGAGAGGAGGCAGCGGAAGAAGGAGGAGGCGGCGGCCAAGAAGCTCGTCGTGCTCAAGGAACCCACGGGCCGGGACATTGGGCTGCGCTATGAATTGGGCAAGGAGCTGGGCCGAGGGGAGTTCGGCGTCACCTACCTCTGCCGCGACAAGGAGACCAAGGAGGAGTGGGCGTGCAAATCGATATCCAAGAAGAAACTGCGAACCGCCATTGATATCGAGGATGTGCGCAGAGAGGTGGAGATCATGCGCCACTTGCCCAAACACCCCAACATCGTCTCGCTCAAGGACACATTCGAGGACGACAATGCGGTTCACCTCGTCATGGAGCTCTGCGAGGGCGGCGAGCTCTTCGACCGCATTGTCGCGCGCGGCCACTACACCGAGCGCGCCGCCGCATCCGTCGTCAAAACCATCGTCGAAGTCGTCCAGGTTCGCTGCCATATCCTTTCTGTTTACCGTTTTTGCATGATCGTTAACTCGTCTTTCTTTTTCGCGTGTAAGTTAAATTTAGCGCCAACACGCGTCGTTGGATGGTGGTTGCCGCGGTAGGGGTGTCAAATTGGTCCAAACCTATGAGCAAATCCGCTCAGCGCGGAGACCCGGTTCGGTTAGATTGAAAAAAAAAAAAACTTTCTTTTGAATTTTGAACCGTATGAACCCAATTCACTAATCTGGGTTTGAGGTAGGTCCGTGGTGGATTAACTCCTACTCATTTCTATATATGAATTTTTAATCCCACGAGAAATCACTATTGATTTTTCTGCATAAATAGCTGGGTAGAACCAACCACCCACACTGTTGCTTTTCCAATAAATATATAAAACAAATTCAGAGTCTATCTGCCAGAACTCGCTAATATCTGATAATTCGAGTTGGGTAGCAAAATTTTTTATTTGTTATAAAGTAAGATGGGTTAATTTGACCCATTTTTAACTCTGAGCCAGATTAAGGTAACCCATTTTCATCTCAACATACGGTGAGCCGGGTGGGCTCACTTTCTAGACCCTATACCGTGTTACCGTATACGGTTCAAAGTCTCGGTTTCCAAGTTGCAGAAGGGAGAATTGTTAGAATGGTAGATGACTTATGAAATGAAAAAAAGAATTCTTCAGTAATCAAACTTCAATAATTTGCATGATGGAGTTTTACATTAGCTTTTGATACAGATATCAAGCATAAATTTTAACTGATTAGAGAAGAATAATAGAAGCAGTAACGCAGTTGCATTGATTTTTTTTTTTTTTAATTGTAGTCAAATATTAGATTAGATTACGGATTTAATTAATATAAAGTAATGGTTTAGATTCTCCAGAAAAAAGTAATGATTTAGGTTGTTTTAACCTCTGAAGTTTTGAAATATTGGTTGGTTTGGTGCTTGTCTTGGAATTTTAAAAAGGCTAAAATGAGTATTACGTGATGTTGATGTTATTAGTGATAAATATTGACAAATAATTTTGGATGATAAAATAATGTTGAGATATTAGGTATTAAATTAACTGATGGTGTTGTAGTTTTATGTTATTTCTCTTTTTTATTCATTGTGGGATCAGAAAAAAAAGTTCTTCATCTCTGTTGCTAATTTTTAAATGATGAATAATTTGAAGTAAATTGAAATTTTAGTTGTGGTATTACTTTGAAATGAAAGAAATAGCATAACAATTACGTAATTAATTGGTGTGTGCAATTCAGTGTTTTGTTTAAAATCGGTGCTGAAGACTCAGTATTACTATATTTTCTTCTGCTATGTTTTTGTTTACCTTTTATGGGAGTTTCTACGTTTATCAGATGGATGTTGATGAAAGACTGTTTTGTATATCTCACTTATCAGACCTTCAAATAAATGATATATTATGCATGAATGGCATTTTAACCTTTGGAGTTGAAATATTGGGACTGGTATGGTTTGTTTCTTGGTTTCTATGAATATTATTTGCTCTTCACTGCAATGTGCTTGGAGTGTTTCTCTCTCTCTATATATATATTATTGGTTATTCTAAATTTGATATTAAATGATCACTCTTTTGTATTTGTCTTTTTTGTGGTTTAGATGTGCCACAAACATGGTGTGATGCATAGAGATCTCAAACCTGAGAACTTTTTGTTTGGAAACAAGAAGGAGTCAGCACCTCTGAAAGCAATTGACTTTGGATTGTCGGTTATCTTCACACCAGGCAATGCTTTGGCTATTTATTAAATCTCGATGCTGTTGTTTGATCCTCAACATTTTGATGCTGCCATGCCTTTACAATAAGCTGAAGTTTGCCTTTTTCTGCAGGTGAAAAGTTTAATGAGATAGTTGGAAGTCCATATTACATGGCTCCTGAAGTATTAAAGCGTAATTATGGCCCTGAAGTAGATATTTGGAGTGCTGGAGTAATTCTTTACATCTTACTTTGTGGTGTTCCACCTTTTTGGGCAGGTTAGTTTTGTATTATGAATGATGTTTCTGGCATTTGCGAGAGTCTTAGATCTTAAGTAGCTCACTTATTTAGGTCAATGTGTGTGGGTTTTGCCCTTTTGTACTAACAACAAATATGTACTATAGTAATGTTAGAAAAATAATTCTTTGCGTTGGAAGAAAAATATTATGTCTTAGTTACAACATAGAAAAAGAATTATTTACTCGTAGTGATCTTTTAACATAGAAAAAGATTATTTGGTGCTCGTATGAATAGTGTTTCGCTTATCGTCGATCGTTTAGTAAAATTTGTGTCATACAATTATTTCTTGCTATTATTGTCTCTGATATATTCGATTCTCTAAATGTTTTGTCTTGAATGCAGAAACTGAACAGGGAGTTGCTCAATCAATTATTCGGTCTGTCGTTGATTTTAGGAGGGAACCATGGCCCAAGGTTTCTGATAATGCAAAAGACCTTGTGAAGAAGATGCTTGATCCTGACCCAAAGCGCCGGCTTACTGCACAAGAAGTGTTAGGTATACATATATATATGCATTTCGTATAACTGCTTAGGGAGATTAAGTGTAGAATTATTTGGTTTTTTTCTTATAAGATGGACTTTTATGATAAAAAGTTTGCTGACAAAAATGTTCACTAAATGCAGATCATCCATGGTTACAGAATGAAAAGAAAGCTCCTAATGTTTCATTGGGAGAAACTGTTAGATCAAAGCTCATGCAATTTTCTGTAATGAACAAGCTTAAGAAAAGAGCTTTGAGGGTAATGTTCTAAACCGTATTTGAACAATCTTATGGGAAATACTCTCCAAAATCTTAAGGGAAAATTGTTTTAACACTATGTTCTGTTGACTTTCATGTGAACAGGTGATTGCAGAACATTTGTCATCAGAAGAAGCTGCTGGAATAAAAGAGGGATTCGACCTGATGGATACAGGCAATAAAGGCAAAATTAACATTGATGAGCTGCGAGAAGGGTTGCAGAAACTAGGTCACCAAATTCCTGACGCAGATGTACAAATACTTATGGAAGTTGTGAGTACTTTTTCACTTTATCTCTTTTTGTTCTTCAATTTATGGGTGGAGAAAAAAGTAGTTTCTTCTCTTGTTTTTCAAAATTATTTTCGTTGTAATATATGAAACTAAGTGTAAACTTTGGATGGGTGCTGCTTAATACAGGGTGATTCAGACAAAGATGGGTATCTAGATTATGCAGAGTTTCTTGCCATATCTATTCATCTGAGAAAGATAGACCATGATGAGCACATTCACAAAGCCTTCCAATTTTTTGATAAGAATAAAAGTGGATATATTGAAATTGAAGAGTTACACAATACCTTAGCTGATGAGGTTGAAACAAACATCGACGAAGTCATCAATGCAATTATGCATGATGTTGACACAGATAAGGTCAGTATATTTGAATTTGATTTTATATGTATGTATATTATACATACATTATTGAATTTGAAAGAGTTTGTGTTGATGTGATTGCAGGATGGAAGAATAAGCTATGAGGAATTTGCTGCAATGATGAAGGCTGGCACAGATTGGAGGAAAGCATCAAGGCAGTATTCAAGAGAGAGGTTTTCTACCTTAAGTCAGAAGTTGTTCAAGAAGGACGGGTCTTTGCAGTTAAACAATGGCGGTAGCTGAATTTAGAAATCACAATCTGTTTTACTCCCAAAAACTCATCCTTTTACTGTTTTCCCTTCATCCTTATTCTTTTCTCAATTTTTTCTTATAACCAATGCCCTTAGCTTACTGTTTAAGCAATTAAAGGTCAAAAGTTTTATTCAAAACTGTAACACAATTCTCTTTTGTAATTTTCAATGCCTTTCTAATATTACAGGTTTTCTATTTACAGATTCATTAACATTTGGGCTCTCTGTCTCTGTATGTATATATTATACATTATTCAATTTCAATGATCAAAATATACAAATAATTATAACAAAATATATTTAAATTATCTAAAGTATGAACTAATTTCTTGTCATTGTTTGTTGCTTGTTCGTTTCTGGTTTCTAAATTTTCACTAAAATGTTATATGGTGAAGATAAGAATATGTTTAGTGACCTAAAGTTCATGTGCGATTTATATAGTTTTATTCATTATTCAATGATATATTTAGTCTATATACAATCTCATATTATAAGACGATGAATTCAATATATGGAAATTTTCACTTTTTTTCGTGTACATATTTTGTTTGTCAATTTTATATAGAGATACGATTAGATGGTGATTTGCTTACTTTTATTCTAAGTTGTTTTTGTTGGTTGAAAATGTCATTTGAGATAGGAGTTGGTGAAACATGGAGGTTTCAAAACGTGAGTGTATTTTTTTTTTTAAATAGTTGTGATTATATTATAATTATATGGAATTTTAAACTAACATAATAAAAAAAATAGACAATGAAGATAAGAGATGACGTATATTAACAATTTAGAGAAATAAAATTGGTTTAGTAGGTCTAGAGGGAAGGTGAAAGACATGATAGGTTCAATTCTCTCTCTTAACAAAAACTAATAACTAACATTTGTTGATAAAAAAAATAATAAACTCAAATACAATAATTATTGACAACACTTTTCATTGAATGTTCATTATTTTAAAAAATCATTATCACATGTCTCAATAAAAGTTTTGATGTAAAATCAAGAAAGAAGAGTTTTATTACATTTCAAGAAAATTTTTGGACTTTTTTTCAAATGTCATCTCATAAAAAATATTTAGATGATAATTTTGTATGTAAAGTATAATTAGTTGATGGTAGTTGTATATGAAGAAATATAACGTATGCAACTTTAGTGTTTAATTGATTTACTTATTTAAAATCTTTAGTTATACACACATGAAATGTAAAAAGATGCAAAAAAAAAAAAAAAAAAAAAAAAAAAAAAAAAAAAAAAAAAAAAAAAAAAAAAAAAAAAAGACAAAAAAGACAAAAAAGACAAAAAAAAGAAGAGAAAATAGACATTACATTTTTATATTGGTTCCTTTGATTATATAAACTATCATTTAATTGATTGAGTTATTAAGCATACTAATGTCATGAAGTACAAAGAGTATTCTTTGGGTTTATAGTCACTTTTGATCAACCCTTTAAGCAATGTTTAAACTCACTCATTCCTAACTAACTCTTGAGTATTGTTTGAGTTCATAACCACTCCTCATTGACACTTTGAGTATTGTTTGGACTCATCATCACTTCTAACTCAACCAAATATTCTTTTAATAAGTTATTATTAACTTAACGTATTATTTCAACAAATCATTTTTGGCTTAACAAAATATTCTTTCAATAAGTTACTTTTGACTTAACAAAGTATTATTATCTAAAGATAAAATGGCTAAACCATATCAAATAAGAATATATGTAATATTTTTTTCCATAAATAATAAAATTTATTGAGAGATTTGTTAAGAAGGACTTATAATTTACTTTAGAGATATTTATTAAGAAATTTGGATTATTTATTATAAATGAGTTATAAAAAGATATTTATTTACGAGTTTATATTACACTTTATTTTCACTAATAATATTTTATTTCTACTCTTGTATAATAAATTTATGATAATTTTTATTTTATTAACCCTTACCATGTACATGTAGATGTGAAGCAAACAAGTTTGTTTTTCATTACTATTACTGCTGAGGTTTAACTTAATAAATTTTCTAGGACAACATTAAAATTTGTATTAAAATAGAACACTCCACACATCTTTGACAAAATTGGAAGAACCATTATTAATGGTTATCAATTAATTTATATTGGGACATAGTAAAAAATAATTGCTACTACAAAGCTGAATAAGAATATGTTAAACTTGAAAATTCTCCAAAACAATTAGAAGATTAATTTACACACAAAGGGTAGTCATATTTTAGTCTTTCTACTTCGTCCAAAACTTGACAATATCTTTTAATATTAATATTATGTAAAATTATTTTCTCTTTAAGTTCAACTTATTGAATCATAATATTATATATAATTTTCTTTCAGCTTTTATTTTTTATGTGCTTATTTCATTTGGTTATTTTATTATTTTGTATACCTAGAACTAATATTGGTTTTAGGTGAATCTCAAATGGAACAAAGTTTCCAATCACATAAATCTTTGTGAGTTTCAAAATATCTATCTTGTGTATTGAATGACGCCATCAATGCACTCACTAGATTGTTCCGGAAAAGTAGAAATCATTTTCACATAAATTATATTTCTATCTGCCAATGCAGTCATTATCATTTTTTTCTAGTTTCTGAATTTAGTCTATAATTGTATTTTTATAATTTGTTTGATGTTCAGTATATTTAAGATAAAATAAGTATATTATTATACTTATAAAGCAATTATAATATTATATATTATATTATATTATATTTTTATGTTCTCAAAGATAAAATAAGTATATTATTATAATTTTTAATAATGACAATTAAATGTTGGAGAATCAATATGCATCGATGTTAGGATGAGCATCAAGCTAAGAAAGTCATGACAAAATTTTAATGTGGTGAAATTTATGACATTTATAAAGTCAAAATAATGTAATAAAAAATATATTATATAGGATAAGGCTTTTAGGGTATCAAAATAATGTAATAAGAAAATAGATTATATAGATAAGGCTTTTAGGGTATCATGACCTTTTCTATTCTTATATGCACAACATTCTCACTATCAAGTTTTATGTTGTGCATTTTGTTCCCACTGAGATGACATGTTATTATATACATTTGAAGGAAATTAAATAAATATATGCATGAAAATTATCACTTATACTTGAATTAATTATATAAATTTTAATATAATATAGAAAATATTGTTTATATAATATGATGATAACATATGTTCCAAAGATCAAATGTTACTCCTATTCATATTACTAAAACGTAATAATTAACATTTGATAAGATTAAAAATACTGATTGATTTAATTTTTAAACCCCTTAAATTTAAAAAAAAAAAATAGTGACCAATCTAAACACGTAGTTCAGTAGGTCAGATCACATGTTGGTATTTATTTCTCTTACATTACAAAAACAAAAATTCTCCTTTCTAATTCACCATTTTTCAAGATCCATCTACCATGAATGTCACATCCACGTGTCACCATCTCGACCATGGAGGCCTAGAAGTTGCTCGACCTTTACCTCCTCACGCACTATAAATTACTCTCTGGAATCTCATTCGTTTCATATTCCAATTCGAATTCAGCTAACAATTGCATCAAACTTTTGAGTTTCTGATACCAACACTGTCTCTTCTCTTCTTCATTATTACACACTCATTCTGATATTCTGATTCTGTGTTTCACGTTCTTCATCTGTCTCAAGGTTTCTTATATTTGAATCCTCTTCTTCAGGTGAGTTCTTCAGTTTCATTAACTCTGACTCATAATCAGTACTCTGTAAGTATAAATGTTTGTCTAAAATGATCTTCAGATAACTTATGTATAAAAAGAGAATCATTTTCCCTCAACCATTCAACATCTGTATATAACATTTCTTATTATTAAACTTTGATGCGTTGTTTATATCTGTATGTAATAATTGATCTGAGTTCAGTGCAAATAATATTATAGTTTATATTTATACATGATTTTCAATTTAACCTCAGTTGGTGTTTTCTGATTTTTTAAAACTTTTTTATATATTAATTTTTAAAAAATCAAAGCAATAAGGGTCTTTGAATTTTTCTTTTTTAAAAAAAAATATAAAATGTAATATTTTAAAGACAAAATCATATTTAGACACCTTAAAAACTAACACTTGAAACTAAATGTGGCGGTTAAAGTTATTTATTAAGAGTACCTTCAATGGAAATCTCATCCAAATTTGGATGAGAATGGTTTACAATTGTTATTTATAAATAAAAATATTATATTTTAATGTGATTTCCACAAATTAACTATTTTATAAATTAAATGAAGTATTAATATAAAAACTCTTTACACTTTATAAATAAATATTTTAATTTAAACAAATTAAATATTAGATTTAAATGAAAATAATTTTTATTTATAAATATATTTTTTAATTTTAAATAAATCATACGTGGGACTTATATTAAAATAATAATTTTTATTATGGTAAGCAATTTTTTTATTAATTTATATGTTTTTAAATAATTAAACACTTAGTTACATGCCATGAAAAATGTTATCCGGGCCATCTAATAATTATTTGTTGTATGTTACTCATGCATAACCTATTTCGATTATAATAATATTTAAAATAATATAATAATCTAAAATAATTAAAATAATAAATTAAAAATAAGTAAAAAAAATCAAAATATCATTATTCATAATATGTGGTAGTTCTCTCTCTTAGGCTCATATTGACTTTGAAACATCTAGAGTATTCAAGTATCAATTGTTACCTATTTTCTCATGTTAATAATACTAATCTAGTGTTTCTAATATGGTGTTGTTGTTTCAGTAGTTAAGTGTTCCAAACATGACGGTGACACCTATGATCTCGATCAATGATGGGAACCTGGTGGTTAATGGCAACATTATACTGAGTGCAGTGCCAGACAACATTGTCCTAACTCCAGGAACCGGAAAGGGCCTTGTCACAGGCGCATTTATTGGTGCCACTGCTTCCAACACCAAAAGTCTGCATGTCTTTCCCATCGGTGTCTTAGAGTAAGTCCCTTTAAACTTTGCTTCCTTTATACAATGAATTAGCATGCTATATCTATCTTCTTTACTAAAGTTTAGCTGGTTTTTGAATAGGGATCTTCGGTTCTTGAGTTGTTTCCGGTTCAAGTTATGGTGGATGACTCACAGAGTGGGAACCTGTGGGAGGGACGTCCCATTGGAGACTCAGTTCATGCTTATAGAGAGCAAGGAGAGTAAAGATTATTATAATCAAGACAATTCTCCAACAGTTTACACTGTTCTGCTTCCTCTCCTCGAAGGCCAGTTCCGTGCTGTTCTACAAGGCAATGACAAAAACCAGATAGAGATTTGCCTTGAGAGTGGTGAGTTGCTTCTTGGCCATGAAAATTGATTTGGTGTTACCTATCACAAACTCTGCAACTGGCTTCAAATTAAGCTCCCCCAAGTTTGTAGAGAACCTGAGGTGGAGCTACCATATGTGAATATACTAATGGGATGAAGAAACCTCTCAATGGCTTCCTACCAATCAATTAAATCAATCAAAAATGTATATGTAAGGAGGAGTCCCAAAGAACAGAAACAATATGTTTCCTTTTGGTGTATGGTTTGGTTTTGCAGGAGATCCTGCTGTTCAGACCAATCACGGCCTTCACTTGGTCTACATGCATGCCGGTACCAACCCCTTTGAAGTCATCAACCAAGCTGTCAAGTAAGGCAACTTTCCCTTTTTCTCTCTGTAATATGTTATCTGTCTCTCGAGGACCTTACACAAAAATTGCATTGACTTGAATTTGTCATTTTTTTGGTGAACAATGGAATTTGTTTGTTGTCTACTGAGATGTTACTGATTCCTTTTCTAATGTCACTCAAGGGCTGTAGAAAAACATATGCAAACTTTCCGTCACCGTGAGAAGAAAAAAGTAAGAATCTCCTCTTGGCTGTATACAAAAGGATTCAATGCTTAATATGTGATGCATTTTGTTTCTTACTTTTAGTTCCACTTTTGCAGTTGCCATCTTTTCTTGACTGGTTTGGGTGGTGCACATGGGATGCTTTCTATACTGATGTCACAGCTGAGGGTGTTGAGGAAGGCCTCAAAAGGTAATAATCTAAGGGAAATAGTAGTGTGCTAGTTTGTTTTATGTCCGTGAAGAAGAGTCAAGTTACCGGATACTGAAACACTGAAACTTTGGTTAATATTACTTCAGCTTATCAGAGGGAGGTACAAGTCCAAGGTTCCTAATCATTGATGATGGCTGGCAACAGATTGAAAGTAAACCAAAAAACGATGATGATTGTCTTGTACAAGAAGGAGCACAGTAAGATTGACTAATAAGTTTTGATAGCTACCAACAGTTTTCCATTATCATTTTAAAGCATTTGTAATTTATATTTTGGAGAATTTTGGTGATGGCAGGTTTGCTACCAGGTTGACTGGTATCAAAGAAAATACTAAATTTCAGAAGAATGGACAGAGCAATGACACAGTTTCTGGTCTGAAGCATGTTGTAGATGAAGCAAAGCGATGTCACAATGTGAAGTATGGTCTTAGACCTTGAAACTTGAGTTGAGTGTTTTCGGATATTTTAATGTTAGAGGAGAATTATGAGATGTTGATGAGTTTGTGAATTGTGGACAGATATGTTTATGTTTGGCATGCTCTGGCTGGTTATTGGGGAGGAGTGAAGCCTGCAGCAAGTGGCATGGAACATTACGACACTTCCTTGGCATATCCAGTACAGTCTCCGGGTGTGCTAGGAAACCAACCGGACATTGTCATGGACAGCTTGTCTGTCCATGGCCTGGGACTGGTGCACCCGAAGAAGGTTTTTGATTTCTACAATGAGCTTCATGCTTACCTAGCTTCATGTGGAGTAGATGGAGTGAAGGTTGATGTGCAAAACATTATTGAGACACTAGGTAGTGGACACGGTGGTAGAGTCACACTCACGCGCAGCTATATTCAGGCACTTGAGGCTTCTGTTGCTCAGAATTTTGCTGACAATGGATGCATTGCCTGCATGTGCCATAACACTGATGGCCTTTACAGTTCTAAGCAGACCGCTGTTGTGAGAGCTTCTGATGACTTTTATCCCAGTGATCCTGCTTCCCACACAATTCACATTTCATCTGTTGCATATAACACACTTTTTCTGGGAGAGTTTATGCAACCTGACTGGGATATGTTTCATGTAAGTGGAAGTTATAGTAGTTTAGTTCATGAATATGTTACATTTCCTGGATCTTGACAAAACAATTTTTGTGTCAGAGTTTACATCCGGCAGCAGAGTACCATGCTGCAGCTCGTGCAGTCAGTGGAGGTCCAATTTATGTTAGGTACGTTACAAATATTAATTGTCCTGCATTAGGCCATACATGAACCGAGTTAGCACATGTGACGTGTAGATTTGTTGATTTTGCAGTGATAAGCCAGGAAGGCACAATTTTAATCTTCTCAAGAGACTGGTTCTGTATGATGGTTCAGTTCTCCGTGCTCAGTTACCTGGCAGGCCTACTCTTGACACTCTCTTTGTCGATCCAGCAAGAGATGGAACCAGGTTGGTTTAGTTTTCTTACCAATGTTGCAATGTTTTTGGGACATTGTGATGGTTCTCATGTGCCTAAGTTGTCTTGTCCAGTTTGCTGAAGATATGGAACTTGAACAAATGCTCTGGCGTGGTTGGTGTGTTTAACTGCCAAGGTGCTGGGTGGTGCAAGATACAAAAGAAAACCCGAATTCATTGTCCATCACCCGGGACTCTCACTGGCTCTGTTCGTGCCTCTGATGTTGACCTCATTGCTCAAGTAGCCGGTGCTGATTGGCATGGTGACACTGTTGTTTATGCCTATAGATCAGGTAACTTAAACTTAGTTTATTTATTATGCTTAGATCTGTCAAAATAGATCTATAGATCCGATTCATCACGAATTGATTAATTAGTAGATCAATTCAATCTGATTTACTTGTTAGCAAATTGAAAAACTTGGAATCTGGTCTTGAAATTTGTAAGAGAAATTCAACTCAATCGACCTGGTGGATCGGATTGATTCAGATATTTTGATCCATTTTGACAATTCTAATTATGCGAACGACTCCAATTCAACCTCATTGAAACTAACCTGTTTCCATGTTTTAGGTGAGGTGATTCGGCTGCCAAAAGGTGCTTCGGTTCCTGTGACACTGAAAGTTCTGGAGTACGAAGTTTTCCATTTTTGTCCAATCAAGGTGAAGAAGCTTCATTAGTTTTTGGTTTTGTACCATTGTGGTGTTATTAAAACTGGAGCATGATATACTAATTGGTCCAGTGTTGTTGAACAGGAAATTGAGCCAAGTATTTCATTTGCACCGATAGGGTTACTGGAGATGTTGAACGTTGGAGGTGCAGTGGAAGATTTTGATGTCCATGAAGAATCAGGAAAAACAAGTTTTATTGTGAGAGCGAGAGGAAATGGCAGATTCGGGGTTTATTGTTCTGAGTGTCCTGTGAAGTGTTTGGTGGGTGGCAATGAAACAGATTTCAACTATGACTCAGAGAACGGGTTGACAACCTTTTACATCCCTGTGCCTGAAAGGGACATGTACGTTTGGCAGATAGAGATCCATTTTTGAGTCTTAATAGCTTCAGATGCAGTGGTACCATATATAGAACGGAGAAGAGTGTATTTGTGTTAGGAAGAAAAGTTTTTCTTCAGTAATAAAAACTCAACGTCTTTTTCCAATATTTACTTCCGTCTTTGTAATTGGGTTTAAGAAATTAATTCATAAATATTAATATTATTATCAACTAAACCATAACCAGAATTATTATAAAATAAATAGAATTGTACCATAAAATCTATATAGTTTAATTAACAAGAAAATATGATTTTAGTTTATTTTCTAGTGACAAATTTAATATCGTTTAATTTTGAATTAAATGTTTTTGTTCTTTCATTTTCATAGAATTTTGAAATTAGTTTACTTTAAAATTTTGAATTAATTTTTAAAATTTTGAATTAATTTAATTATATAAAATATTATAAACAATTTAAATATAATTTTTAAATGTGTATAAAATATTAAATAAATTAATTAAAAGTATTTTTTATTTTATAAATTAAAAATTAAATTAATTCAAATTTTAAAATAAATAAATTTTAAAATTCATAAAAGTTAAGAGAGAAAAATATATTTAATCCTTTAATTTTTTCGATAAAAGATAAGCAACGCTGAACCAATAAGTATATGCAAAATTCCCATTCCAGTAATTAGAACCAGCTCCTGTTTATCATGAAATTCTTTATCATTGGTAGAATAATTGATGCAACTCCTATTTATATTTTACCTAAATAAATTACAGGTGGTACTTCTTGAAGAAGTACAAGTTCAATATCTATATTGGAAGTATTATTCTTAATTTCACATGATTTAGTGAAATTGTGAAGTCGTAAGATTGGGGCATTAAGAGTTTATTAATTCTTAAAATGAATTTTCTTAAACCTTGTCTCTAATAATTTTTTTTAACTATTTTAGTTAAAGATGACAATTGTGTTAACATCTTTCAAAACGATTATAGAAATTTTAAATAAGCTTATGTATCATTATAGGAATTAACATACTTGTGAAATCTTTTTACCTTACTGATTTTTGTAGAGTTAGATTTTCTTATTGTCTTACCCTTTTTCTCATCAACTTTAATACCCATGGAGCTCACAAAAACTTTAGATAGACAACACAATCATTCCTAAGACACAATTTTTTCTTATTTACACATAATGTTTCTTTTTCAATAATTTTAAGCAAATTCTTAATATGTTATACAAGTTCATCCATAATCAAACTCTATATTAAAATATAATCAAAATAATCCGCAACAAATCATTTAAAATTATAATAAATTTTAATAATAAAAAAATTGTAGGTACTATATTAATTTATTTAGATATTAATTTACAAAATAAAAAGTTATTAGTTATTAAAATAGTTACTATTATAAATAAAAAATTATAATTGATCACTAAATTGATTATTAATTAAGTAGACTAAGTTAGAAACTAATTCTTTTGATAACTAAAACTTCGATAGTTAATATTTAGTAATTAATTTATAAACTAATTACTTTAGTAGTCAAACTCTTAATAATTAAATTTTAAAGACTAATTTAGAGACTAATTATTCTTACACTATTAAAAAAAATTATATTTTCTGTTAATTTTGTTTTGAATTTTTTTGTAAAAAATACTTGCAAATTTTGTTATGAAAGTTTTTTTTAAGAAATTGCTACCAATTTTTTTATAAAATATTTTATATAAAACATTTTTCGCAACAAATTTTATAAAAAATACTTATAAAATTTATAATTTTGTAGGAAATAATTACGCACAAATGAAATACCTTCCAATTAAAATTCTTAAAAAAATGGTAGAAAAAAAAATTTCTTACAAATTTTTTTAACAAATTTGCAAGAAAAATCTCAATAATGTAAATTTTTGTAATAGTGATAATAAAAACTATTTTAGTTACTAATTTTTTTACTTTATAAATTGATATATAAATTGGTCATAATTTTATATCTCAAACAAATTTACATCATTTCCTTATTATTAATTCCATCCAAACTTAAATATAAACAATCAAAATGCTACGTATGGTGAACTTAAACACCATTTAATGGTATCAAATTCTAATAAGAAGCATCTAGAAAAAAATTAAAATTGAGAGTGGTAAAATTAAATAGTATTCATTGTTTTTCTTAATTGGTGTAAATGAATTCTATTCAGAAATCTTTCCATCGCATTTTGTTGTCTTCCTGTGTAAAATAACGTGTATGAATACCTTTAATAAGTGCTTTCCATCAATTTTTACCGTTTTTTTTTTTTAACTCTTAATTATGTATTTAAAAAGTTTAACTTAGTTGAGTTTATTTTGTCTCATTTGATATAAGTGGAGATGATCTTTTAGGTTAAGAGAAATTGTTATTCTCGTAGCCTTGAAAAGAGAAAAAAGCATGAGAAAATTTGTTGGCTATTTACTGAATTGTCTGAAGTAAAATTATAATTCTTACTTTTGATACAATTAGATCGAACTTAAATTTTGATAGCAAGTTCATGACATATTAGTTTTTATTTTGGTTGTTGGGATTGTTAATTGAATATTTATGGTTAGAGAAATTAGTCTTGCATTGATACTCTATTTTAGATTTTTTTTTTCTTTATTCTTCAAATTTGAGAGCATTATTGTTTAGATTTATTGACTTATTTTAGACCCTTATTTGTACTTTTTGATTTGATTCTCTTTTACCCATATCTAAACTTAGTGGAGTTTGATTGACTAGCTTATGTCCGTGGATTTTACTTCTCACATTGAGAGGGTTTTTCCATACTAAAAATATTAGTGTTTTTTTTTTTGTGATTATTATGCTATTTTTTTTATTGTTGCTTCCTCGGAGATTTTTGCAAGTTTTGAGAAATTATTTCAATTGCATACTTTGTTATTTTTTGTCGTGTTGTTATTTCTCCATTAATGCTCTTTGGTTTGGAGCTATATTTATTTGCTTGACCATTGGTTTTTTTGTTCAAAGCAAAGAAGGTTATGCATAAGTTGAGAAAGAGTTTATACGATGTGAAGCAGGTTCCAAGATAATAGTATAAGAAATTTAAGTATTTTATGTGTGATCAACATTACAAAATGACTACTTCTCATCATTGTGTCTTTATTATTAGAAAGTTCTTTTATGTTGACTTTATTATCTTGTTATTACTACAAGAAAAAATGGAATTACTGATAGATTCCAATTAATTTATAAACATATTTTGTCATATTTAATAGAAACTTTGGCATCCATTTTATGAAAGGGTTTACTAAAGAATTATAGAAAATTATTGATGAATTTTCAAAAATATTAAATTATCACAAAGTTACCGATAAATTAAAAAAAAATCAATTACCAACAAAATTATCGGTGGATAACGACGAAATGGTCAAAATCCAAAGCGGGAATTTGGCACCCTTTTACCGATAGAATTTGCTGATGAAAAAAATTTGTCTACAGTTAAAATTATAATTTATCAATGAATTTTATCAATAAATTTTACTGATGAATCCATTGCTAATAGAAATTTTCCACCGGTAATTAAAATTCTAATTTACAGACAAATTTTATTGATGAAAATTTTTATTTGTAATTAAAGTTGTTATTTACTAACGAATTTCACTGATGGTCCATTATCAATGAAATTAGTAATTTATATTTTTCAGTAAAATCCTTCGATAAATCAAAATTACCAACAAATTTATTTTCATGGTAAAATTTCGTCAACAATTAAGCATATTTGTGTAGTGTATTATATGTTGATGACATATTTATTGTTGGAAAAATATTTCAAAGTTGACAAGTTAAAGAAGACACTTGGCGAGTCATTTGTCATGAAAGACATGAGAGTTGCTAAAAAGTTTCTTGACATAAGTATCTCAAGTGATGGATGAGAAAAGAAATTTTGACTATCATAGGAGCACTACATTAAGATGGTGTAGTATAGATTCCAGATTGAAAATGCTAAAGTTGTGAACATTGGTCATGCTACACATTTTAAAATTGTGCTAAAGTGTTAAAGAGAGTCCTTCAAATGAAGTTGAGAAAACATATATGACTAGAGTTCCTTATGGATCTACGATGGACAATTTGATATATGTAGTGGTATGTATAAGATCTGATATTGCACATGTGAGGTGTCATTGGATACATGATGCTTTGGATGCTACGTTGTTGAAGTTGGATAAATTCCAAACCAATGACAATGGTGTTGGTATGATAATTAAGGTTCTACCAAGACAAAAGTTTAAAGTTTGTTGTGAAATTGTCGGATTGATAGTCACCTTCACATAGTTGTGAGGAGAAAATTATGTTGGGTTAGGCTTCCAACTATGTGTCTAAAAAGTCCAACCTAATGAAGCTTATTTTGTCTCACTTATCCTAATGGAGAGAGGAGCCTCAGGTCAAGAGAGAGTGTTTCACAGCCTTTGAAAAAGAGAAAAATTGTTGACATATTTATCATGTCGTCTCAGTAAATTTGTTATTCCTCTTTCTTTATCGTTGGATTGAGTTAAAAATTTGATAGAAGATTAGTGACACATGCTTCTTCATTTTCATTGTTATTGGGATCTTCAATTGGAAGGATGTGGTTAGAGAAATCAGTCTTGCACTATGACTCTATTTTTGTTTCTTTTTCTTTGTTTTTCAAATTTGAAAGTATTACTATTTTGACATATTGGTTGTAGACACTTGTTTATGTTTTTATTTGACTCTCTTGTATCTTTATTTAATCTTAATAGAACTTGATTGATTGGTTTATGCTGGTATGATTTTAATTTTCACATTGAAAATTTTTTCTCTTGCTAAAAATATTATTCTCTTTTTTGTGATTCTTACCATTTTCTAGTTTTGTATTATTATTGTTTCCCATCACTTTTTATCAACTTTCACAGAATATAAAATTTATCATCTATTTTTAGACTTGCCCGAACTATATGTACGTCACCAAATCACATTTTCAAATTGGTTTACCTGATTTGAACAATGTAAATGATTTCTTGTACAATAATGGAGTATATAATTATGATTATGTTGTGTCCAGAAAAATATCCAAAGTAAAATACAAAAAGAATACGTTACGATAGTAAGATGAAGTGCACAAGTTCACAATAACTTAGTCAAACTTATTCGACATAAACTATACAACCTTTTATGTTTCTAAGACTCACCTTCTCCTCCATACCTTCATCTTCTTACAAGTCAAATTTGGAGTATATCTTCTCATTGCATATCTCTCACCAAAACTTCCCTTTTTTTCCCTTTATCATCCTCTAGAATAATTTGGTAGCATCACCAAAATATGTTTGTGGAGGAAAATTTTTTAGAGAATAGTTCATTTTTGTATAGAGAATTTGAAATTTTATATGGAAAAAAATAGTTTGTTTATTTTTTTTTTCTAAAGAAAAAAATTGAAATTTAAAAATCTACGAAAATAATTTTAGTTTAAATTTATAAAATTTAAATTTTACGTAAAAAGTAAGAATTTAAATTGTTTTATATTTCTCTTCTCTTTTATTCGTTTATTTTCTTCATATTCTCTCCTTGGTTTGTCATTAAAGTGTGACCTAATTAGTTTGAGATTAACAAGGCTTATCTCTTTGTTCTTGCAAATCAGTGTTATTTTTCAATTAGCATTATTTAATATTTTATTGATCAACGTTGAAGGAAAACATTACCAACTAATATTTTTGAGTTAACAAATATTACTTAATTGGTAGTTAAAATATTATATCTAAATAAATAAAAAAATAATAAATTTAATTTATAGTAAAAATAAATTAATGTATACATTTAATATATTTTCTGTTCTGACATGATCCAAGTCCATTCGGTAATAGTTTTTTTTAAACAATGGTTCTAAGACCATGTTAGAAGTGAGTTTTTAAATCTAACTCAATCATACAAATAAATTAATTAATGTATACATTTAATATATTTTCTGTTCCAACCTGATCCAAGTCCATCCGGTAATAGTTTTTTTTTTTTAAACAATGGCTCATACTACGTTAGAAGTGAATTTTTAAGTCTAACTCAGTCCCACAAAATCGACTTGTAAGATAAAATTTGCACCTAACTTATATCACGAAATTATCTTATTTCTGGTTGACACGAAACTTCCAACCTAATATAAAATCATATAGTTAAGAATATTAACATTTGAACAAGAGAAAAATGTTTAGTCAGCAATGTTGTTCCTAACCATCCTAATTATAATATTGGACACGCATAATAAGATGAACCAAACTTTCACTCTGATGTCATTAGTGATTATTGCATGCAAAGGTATGGGAATGTCTGTACCCTCCTTCAAAGTATAAACAATGCACGAAACAACTAATCTCACGAAACCCTGTTACTTAAACACTTTAATATTCAAACTATAATTAGTATAATCTTTTAGATAATTATCATAAAAATAAATAATAATTTATCTTTCATGTTGGTTTATTTTTAGATGATAGTTTAAAATTAATATACAACATGGACTTGTATTTCTCTAGTAATTCATCGAAAAAAGAACAACTACAATATTTTACTGTTCATCAACATGATAAAGTCAAAGATTTTTTTTCTTTTACAACTAGGAATATATAATTCCCATATATTTTTTTGAAGCAAAAATGACATGATTCCATGAGTTTTTTTTTCTTAATTAACGACTTAAATTATCCATAAGACAACATCATTAGCTAGCTTGTATGGAGTATACGGTTAATCAACCCACTAATTATGATTAAAATCTGATAAAAATAAAGAGTGTCATGGGAATTAATGACTTGTACATGTTCTCTAAAATAAAATGTTAAGGATATCTATTTAGAATTATGTCTACATAAAGTTCATGATTTCTTCTACGCAAAGTGATTTTTTTTGCCCTTTCAATGAAAGTTTTAAAGGTTCTCCTATTAACTTCAAGGTCAGGGGATGCAGCAAATTTTGGTAATGATTTGCATTGATCTTTCCGAAAGTATAAACTAATTGACACATTAATTATATTTTAATTTAATCAATATTTTTAAGTTTGTGTCTTAATACGTTTACTTATGTTTAATAGTTATTTTTTATTTAATTATTTTATTTTGTTAGAATATGATATACACCAATAAAAAATTAATACGATCAAATTTATATTTAATTTTAGTTGTTAACATCATAAAATTGCAATATTGTACATTTTAATATCATTTTTAGTGATTAAAAATTATTTTGTTCAGTTCGAAAACCATTAAACCTTACATTAAGCAGTTTTATAACTAATAAGTTTTAAGAACATTAAATATATGACAATTTAAGAACATGTTTTACCTTCTTCTTTCCTTTACATATATTTATATATTTGGTAAATTTAATTATATGTAGCTTTTAAAATGACAATAGCAAAGTAAAACAAATATTAAAAACAATGATACTAAAATATTTTATCCAATAAAAAAACATTCTATCGACGATAAAATAATGAAAATAAAAAGTTTTGTCGAAATTAAAAAACGAAAATAACTTTTAAATATATAAATTCTCAATTATATGTGAGAGTAAATAACTACCATCAATTATGCATTTTAAGATCATCATATACATTTATAACATATTAATACATTAATATGAGGTATCTCTAATAAAAAAAATGTAATTTGTGATTTTTACAGTTATATAGTTATTAATAAATTTATTTTTAATTTTCTTTTAATGAAATAATTAATCATTGAAGTAAATCATAATTTTATGTTTCAGTTTTTTATTTAATTATTATATATAATTGGTTTAATATCTCTTTTTATCATAGTATTTATAATAATTATTTAATATTTTCACCCAATTTATTTTACTTGATGTGGTATAGCTATTAAAATGAATCATCGTAATTCCTTTAATTGTTAGAGGGTGATGATTTACACATTGATATATTTATATTTGGGTTAAAATGTTTTTGGTTTCTTAAATTTGAAATTTGGAATTAGTCATTATTTGAAATTTTGGTATAATTTAGTCTCTCAACTTTAAAAATGTGTAAATTTAGTTATTTTAGCCAAATTTTGTTAAATTTATTTGATAATTTAGTCCCTTAACTTTAAAAATGTGTGAATTTAGTCATTTTAGTCAAATTTTGTTTTTATTTGATGTTTCAAATGCGTTTTTCCGTTAACATTGAAATAGAAATGTAACAAACGGTATAAACAACTCAAATACAATCATAAAACACTTTAAAAACTTTAAATAAACTTAACCAAATTTTGTTAAAAGGATTAAACCCACGTAGTTCAAGTTGGAGAACTAAATTGGACAAAAACTTTAAAAATAAATTAATTTCAATTTTCACTTAAAATAAAAAAAAATGTATTTAACACTTTATATTTGTACAAGGGAACAAAAAATATTCATGTCATTTTACCAACTAATGTTACTACTAAAGGGACCTTGTTCCTTTCAATAAATTGAACAAAATTTTGTTTAAAAAATTAAATTCACATATTTTTAGAATATAGAGACTAAATCAAATTAAAATTTTGAAAATAAATTAATTTTAATTTTTAATTAAAGTTAAAAACAAAAAATATTTAGCACTTTATATTTCTACAAGGAAAAAAAAATCCGTATCATTTTACCAACTAATGTTATTACGAAAGGGACCATGTTCCTTTTAATAAATATTGAAAAGCTAAAAAAAATATTAAACAATTACTATAAATAGTAAAAAGAAAATGTTGTTATTAAACCTATATAATAATAGTTATCATTTTAATAAATAATTTTTTTTCAAGTCAAGTTAGTTAGAGAAATAAGTAAGACATTTTGTAAATAACTCATACGAAACGTTTTCAATCAAAAAATTGTTTCCAACAATCAAAGCAAGACAAAATATAACTCAAAAGTAACTTGAGATTGTAATAGCTCATTCATGTAATATAGATTAACAAATCCCAGAATGGAACCTAATAAACTATGTCTTTTGTATGTCGTTCCTCCTTGTCGTTTTTTCAACATTACTTTAAGAAAAGGACAACTAAAATAGAAAAATTCTACTTTAAAGGATTTATGTACCTTATAACTTTAAAGTAGAAATTTATCTCTTTTATATTTTTGTGATAAAATCATATTCATATTTTCTAATACACTTATTTACCTTTTTATTTTATTTGTAACTTTTTTAACTTTTTGCTTACAAAAGTACTTAATTTTTATTTTAAACTTTTAAATTTTAATTTAAGTTCTGGTCCAAATTTTTTAAATAAATTATTACAAAAACAAAATAGACATTTAGCATCGACCTAAAATTTATACTAATTATCTAATAGGGTTGGATTTGTATTCTATGGAGAACAAACACTACAATCATGAGTCCAGAATCTCTACTGATTTTTTTGGTGATGTTCTTTGCTGAACGATAAAAGTAAAATGTATTGGTATTTTAAATATCTTTTTAATATATTTTAAAACGTAAAATTAGTGATAATCAGTGTATTATAATAACACAGTAGAGAAACAGTACAACAAAATCAATAGAGAATTCAAACTCCTACAATCATATGTGTTAATTTATTACTGTGGACCTTTCAATAATTAATTTTTTATTAAAGTAGATTAGCATAGTCGACAGTAATGATTTTTTTTATTTTAAAAGTTATTTAATTTAGTGTCGCTAAACCATTTCTAGATGATATTTGTTTTCAATATTAATTTAGTTTACACTTTTTAGGTGATACTAATGAAAATAATTTTAAAATTGTCGACAGTCTATATATATTTTCAATAAAATAAAATACAAATGAAAAACAAATTATAATGAACAAAGGAAATTAATGTGGATAAAATAAGTGATATATGGATGGAAAAAAATAAATGTGGATGAAAAAAATAATTATAAGAAAATTTATATAAAAAGTGAGAAAGAAAGACCATAGAGAGGAAAAGAGAAAAATTATAAATGAAAAAATTTGTCATAAAAGCCTTTGAATTAAAAATAATTTAGTGTTCATATTTATTGTCACGAACACATAATATATATATATATATATATATATATATATATATATATATATATATATATATATATATATTATCAATTTAATCGGCACTGACATAAATAAATATTAAAAATTTAATTTAGTTCATATTAACTTAAATAAATAATAAAATAATTAAAATTAGTGTCAACTTAGTTGATATTAATTTAAGGAAATATAAATACTAAAAATAGGATTAATAACAAGCATTTTCAATTCTTATTTTTTTTAATATATATTTCAAATAGACCTTATTTTCATAAAGTTTGTATCATATTTATAACATATTAACTCATTGTTATTTTATATTGATTTTGTAATTAACCAAACCAGTTATTTAAAATACTTAATTTTTGTAAATTACATTTATCAAGAATTAAAATATAACTAATAAATTAATATATAAATTGTTTAAAATACGTGTATAAATTGAAATTGTAAACAATAAAATAAGATAAGTAGGGTAGTTAGCAATAAGTTTATCAAAACTTTCACATAAACGAGAATGAGTATTAAAATTAAACACACCTCTTATAAACCTTTTCCCCTCCCAACTTCTATGAAAACACACCCGTTATCATACCTATTTGCATTGATTGCACCTAAAACATATATATAAATGGAAGGTGACTTAGTTCAAATAATATTGTTCAATTTAATTAGGAAAGATTACTTAAGCTCAACCCTAACATAAGTGGTAAATGTATCTTTAAAGAAGTCTGTCAATAAATAATTTTTTTTTCATAAGTTAACATTAATTTATTAGTAAATTAAAAATAATAATTTAAAAAAATTATGACTTGTTATTACGATTATCATCATATACATAAATTATTTTGTATTCATAAAAAAAAAAATCATCTCTTCCTTTTTATTTTCTAGATAAAGAAGATATCATGCAGTTGATGAAATTCATAGAAAGCCTATGGAAAACTAGGTCTTACAAGTGAAGTATTCCAATCCTTAATTTGAAGTTAATTAAGCCAACTTAAAATTGTGTCTAGGGCTAATTGATACATATATACGTAGTTACGTAGTAATCATATTTACTTATCATTAATATTTAGGTCATATTTTGACATACATATCACATAAATGAACTGACACATTGGTAAACTTTGTGTATACAAGCATGTATGGAGCAAATTAAAGTCATTGAACCCTAGAGATTCTTTCGTCTCAATCACTCATACCCTAGCTTCCCATACCGTAACATAAGAAGAAAAAAAAATACTTAATCAACTCCATTATTTCTTTCTCTATAAATACACAATCTTCTCATCAATTCCTCACCAACTTGGATATATCGGCCATAGCCATTTTCATGAAACATCTTTCGTTATTCAAGATAGCATCAATTCTCACTTTCACACAAAGGGAAATCCAACAAACAATGGCCCTCCCAAGACACCAACTCTTTTTGTTCCTCGTTGCCATGTTTGTTTCTTTTGCTGATAGCACAGTGCCAGAGGACCCACTTAGGTTATTTCATCAGGCTTCTCCTAAAGACAAGAACTTCATCATGCAGAGTACACAACATGTTTTTAAGTTGAAGAGTTTTGGCAAATTGGGTCTCGTTTCTTCTTCGCTTAAAATGGTTAACGTCAATGATTATGGAGCTCATGGAGATGGTAAAACTGATGACACTCTGGTAAATATTCTCACCTCATAAATTCATGTCACATGCATCTTCTCACTCACACTTCCTAGTATATATAGTAACCAAAAAAAAATATTAGATATATTACAAATTAACTTTTTTTCAATATACGTAAATTTACTTATTTATCACTAACTTATGAGGATTAGACGTAAATATTTACTTCTTTTATATTTATTAAATATTGATCATTTGTATAAAAATGTCATCACGTACTTTTTTATATTAAATTTAGTGATGTGTTGTGTTAGTAAATATTTGAAGTATTCGTTTTTGCTTAAATGGGTTGGTTACTTCAGGCATTCAAGAAGGCTTGGAAAGTAGCATGTTCATCTGCAGGAGCAGTTTTTGTGGTGCCGCAGAAAAGTTATGTACTCAAGCCAATCACATTTTCTGGACCTTGCAAATCCAACATCGCAGTACAGGTTAGTATGGCACATATTCAAATTTGCAGTTCCAAAGATTCTTAAAAGCATTAAAATTATATGTAAATAATATCCGCATCATAGTAACAGTTAGATCGAACGTTTACCATTAGGTTAAATACTATAATTTTTAGTCTGAATGCAACTCTTTTTACTTAAGAATATAACAATCCAAACATCATGATTCAATTATGACTCAATTTCTTAATTTTCACCGGAGGACAATTGATGTCATGTAGAACGGTAACATAGATTAATTATAAGGGATGAACTCTTGATTTCTTTTGTTTTTATCAGATATCTGGGACCCTTGAAGCATCAGATAATCCATCAGATTACAGTGGAGACCGCACACACTGGATTATGTTCCACAGTGTTCAGAAACTATCAGTTAATGGTGGTGGAACCATCGATGGAAATGGAAACATATGGTGGCAAAACTCATGCAAAAGGAACCACAAGCTTGTAAGATATATATTATACTGCAATATTGTTATCTTTGATTAATAATATATCATATTCAAAACCTAACCATTCTTCTGTGTTTTTCCATTTGCAGCCTTGCAAGAAGGCCCCTACGGTATGTATTGCTCTCTCAATTTGGATTAAAATCTATGGATTAATAGAAAAAAATATATTTAAATTCGTTATAAGATTATAAGATTAATTATGTCTATATATAAAGTTGGTTTGGTTAATCCTTTTTGAAACAATTATTTATTACAATCAATTACTTTTACACAAAAAGCTCTCTAATTACTCCATTGACATTTTTTTTTTCTAGTCAAAAATATAATTATGATAAGTGAATTTCTTTGATGAGTCTCTCTCTTTAATGAGTATAGGAAAACGCATTAGGATTACTCCTCTCATTTATTCCACCTTTTTTATGGAAACAAAATGACACTACTGAAGCTGGGTTGTTAATTAATTAATTAATTAAGTTTGTTTTTCTGGTTAGAATTATACAGAAATATATTTAAAAAAATAAAGGATAATTGTAAGAAAAATAATAAAACTTTTAATACATTAATGTAGCCAACTAAAAGAATTTTATATATAAATTAGACTTGGTATTATATATGCATTTTGTGGAAAGTATTAGTTATTATTTCCAACGATAAATTATTTGTATGATTAAAGAAGACTTAATATTATTGCATTGTCTTCTGTAAAACATACATGATATTTAGAAGAAATAATAATAATTTAGCCAAAGTGGAATATGACAGAAGAAGATCCATTAATTCACTGGTACAACCTTCAAATGCTAACAACTGTTTTGTATCTTTGCAGGCGTTGACTTTCTACCGGTGCAACTACTTAACAGTTGAAGATTTGACGATAAAGAATGGCCAACAGATGCATGTGTCGTTCGAAGAATCTAAGAATGTTATAGCTTCTGGTCTCACTGTGACAGCACCTGAGGATAGCCCCAACACTGATGGAATTCACATCACAAACACTCAAAACATCCAAATCTTAAACACAGTTATAGGAACAGGTATTCTTAATCTACATGTTCCGCGTTTCAAAACAATAAAAGTGAATTTCTTAAAGTTTCTAAATCACTTTCGGTTTCAACTCTTGCAGGTGATGATTGTATATCAATAGAAAGTGGATCCACGAATGTGCAAGCCACAAAAATAACCTGCGGACCAGGCCATGGTATCAGGTACCTTCAACAACATAATCATCACAATCTTCTGTATACCTTAACTGAGATGAAATAAAAAGAACTTTTAATATTGTTGAGACTTGTTCGCACATTGCTATGATTATTTTTAAATGTGACTGTGTTTGCAATAATAATGATATCAGCATCGGAAGCTTAGGGTCTGGGAAATCCAAGGATTTTGTTTCAGGAGTAACGATAAACGGTGCTAAATTTTCTGGAACTACAAATGGAGTAAGAATTAAAACATGGCAGGTAATTTGAAATTTGAAGAACCATTTTACCATAGTGAGTATATATATATAATCGGTTTTGGTTAAATTTATTGTGTACGTGCGTGCATGCATGCAGGGAGGTTCAGGAAGTGCAAGCAACATCAAGTTTCAGAACATTGAAATGGACAAAGTAATGAACCCCATAATAATAGATCAGAATTACTGTGATCAAGCGACACCATGCAAAAAACAAGTAAAAACAAATTAAATTTAAGTTTTTTATTTATTTATTTATTTAATTAGTGATGATTAATTAGGTTATGTTGTTGCAGAAATCTGCAGTTGAGATCAGGAATGTGTTGTACGAAAACATAAAGGGCACAAGTGCTTCTGATGTGGGTGTGCAATTTGAGTGCAGCGAGAAGTTCCCATGCAAAGGGATAGTGTTGCAGAACGTAGAGCTTGAACGTGAAGATGGAGAAGGGGCCAAAGCTTCATGCAACAGTGTTCAATTGTCCTACAGAGGAGATGTTAACCCTCAATGCCCATAGCAATACAAAACACACACTTCCAAATAATGCAACATTAATTGTTTTGCACATAATAAGGCTAATTCATTTGTATAGCAGCCAACAATCATATTTGTATCATATCTCATCATTTGTTCCATGTTCCATAAATAAAATTTACTTATCATACTTTACTTTATGATTAACTTTCAACATTATACACACACATTAGGATTAATTTAAATAGATGATGTATGCACTTTAATTTAGCTATTTGTTATCACTAGTGCAGTAAGGGCTTTTTGCCCCGGTTGTTTTTCTCATTTTGCCTCGGGTCTGGAACCGAGGCATATTGGGACGAGGCCTAAAGACACCCCTTTTGGCCTCGGTCGTTACCCGAAGCCATAA
>Ga0214544_1003994_pt1 | contig 29959 bp, 17 predicted proteins | sample CNSS3metaG_FD_160074 | JGI IMG/M metagenome (GOLD analysis project Ga0214544, IMG submission 160074) | Root nodule microbial communities from cowpea collected in UCLA plant growth center, Los Angeles, California, USA - CNSS3 | ecosystem: Host-associated > Plants > Roots > Nodule | place: USA...
AACTTAACAAGAAGATATAAATTTCCTGGACATCCTAGTAGTCACCACCGCCCTAACTAGCAGGATCATGTGACAGGTGACTTACCATCTAAAACAGCATTGGCAACGTCAGTGGCTTCTGCACGAGTTGGTCTTAAGTTGTCAGTCATGCTATCCACAACACGAGTAAGCACAGCAGGTTTGCCAGCCATATTACACTTGTAAAGGGCTGATTTTTGAAAGAAAAATACCTACAGAAGCAAATAGTAGTTGATTAACACCTCTGCAATGGTCTGTCTATGAATTATGATTGACATTACGAGCATTGAAATTAAGTATCAGTTCAATATACTGACTCAGGTCAAACATCCCATTCCACTCCAAAAGATATATTCCCTTGCTCAGCAAAAGTCTCATTTATTTCTTTGTTCAAAGTTTGTGGTTTTAACAGCAAACCCCACTCACTCATTGACTATTGGTACATTTAATTACACTTATAAACAGATGAAGACTCACGATATCAGTGTTATATACGTTTATGGTTCAAAAACAGACATTTGGAACATTTACAAAAACTTGGTAAACTATGTTGCTTTGAAAACAAAATCTAGTTAAGTTATTAGGAAAAAGGTACTCGGGAAAATTCATAATTTCATAATCAAATATAATATAAGACTACATACTTGGGATATATCTACTAGCTAAAACTTGTTCGAACCAACCAAGTACCAACCACATCCATTGAAAGAAAAGTGGGCCAGATGATCTAGGCAAGAAAAAATCCATTCAAGCATTTAAATAACAAACACCATTTCAAAAGAGACCAAGAACAAAAAGTAGCATTGGAACAATTTTGTCCATTATCAGCTCTTACTCAAACATGTTGAAGCACATACTTATTTCAATTCATTATGAATACAAATCTATAATACTGGAAGTATTAAATACATTCTCAACATGTTCAAAGTCAGAACAAAACATACAAAAGTAGAGCTCTTTAGTCTATTATCAAAATTCAGTTTAACGAAGAATCTAACCTTCTCTGGGGGAAGATCAATGCCCAAATTCCCACGGGAAAGAATAATACCATCTGCTTCTTGTAGAATTTCATCAAAGTGGGTCAATCCCTAGAAAACAATACAGGTGTGCATATGCTGTTCAATCAGAACTCTGACAGGAATTTAATTTACATAAAAAAAAAACTAAATTTTGCAGTAAATTATGAAAAAATGAAGTTCACCTCAACATTTTCAATCTTTGCAAATATATGAGTCTGGCTTAGATCTCCTAACTTAGAAAGGAATTCACGGGCCTGCATTTCAAGCACACTAGAGGTTTTTAATAGAAAACCTGAAACAGCTCTAGAAAATAAATTAAATGACCAATTATGAACTCCAAAAAACTAAACAGAGCAAAGAATGTGGAAGACAAATTACCTGGCGAACATCTTCAGCATGCCTAGTATATGACAATGATAGAAAATCAATTTTGTTTTTTACGCCCCAGGTGCTTATAACCTGGCAAGGAAAAAATAATAGCCCAAAACTTCAAAAAATCCTATGTTTAGGCACATACAAACTATACATATTTGATGATAAGTGACTCGTTCAAACATGCAAGTAAAAAAACAGAAATTACCTCCTTGTCTTTATCAGTGAGGGTAGGCAAATCAATATGAACCTGAGAGACATGCAAAGTGAACAATGACCCTGCTAACGTTGCTGAATTCTTTATAGTACAAACAACGTCCTGACCTGTAACTTCGGACACCTGCATAGTTTCAGCATAACTACTCAACATGCATGTAGGACTTCAACTATTCCTACTTAAGTCAGCCTATGCCATTGACACAGATTGAAAATATCAACAAAGTTTTAATTTCAAGTATATGAAGAAAATCACAATATAACTAACACAAATGGTTAACAAAGATTATAAAAAATAGAAGAACACGCACAATAACAAAAACAGAAGAGGGCTCATTAGAATAAATTGTCTTTTGTAACCAACTCACCTCTAGCCATACAGAAGTAGTTTCACTTCCCGTGAACAAGTATTGACCAACAAAAATTGTGTCGCCCTTCTTAATCGACTGTGAACAATCCAAACAAGATTAGGGTTTAAACCAAATCAAGCGTTGCATTAGGAAAAATGGAAACGAGTCCACATAATGAGTTGCAATAATCATGTAGCGAAGAGAGTAACAAATTACAATTCGATCAAGGGCCCTCCAAAGAAAAATCATGCAAATGCAATTTACTACTAATAAGTTCTAACACCGTAAGCAAGAGCAAAATTGCTAAACACTGGCAAGAAGGTGCAATAGACTCCAAACCAAGTACTATCACATGCAATGAAGAGTAAAAATGACAAAACTAAACCACTCAGGTTAATATTCCAAGAAAATATGTACATGAAAAGTAAGTCTTAAAATCCTAACTCGGTCTCATAATCAACTCGTAAGATGAACGTTGTTTTCCAATTATGTTATTTTGGTCTTATCACTAGCAATGTAGAACTAAACCACCAGCAGCCTTGAGACTGCAATTTGGAAATCCCCAAAGAGGCCAAAATTAAGGGTGCTAGGGGTGATCAGAATCAAGACACTTTCCAATAGTAAGTCAATCACAGAATATCACGACAAGACTATAGTGAACCTTTGCCAGCTCATCAAAATTGATAGGCAGTATCTCTGAAGATGCTTCTTGTCCCCGGTCAGGAGTCAGAACAACCTGAGCATCAGCCTGGAGCGAGATAGATTTCTCACTTTTGTTAACAACCTGCATCTCTGCTCCCACCGTGTCTAGCATTACCTGTTAAAGACAACAATTGAGTAGTAACCAACCAACACTCAGCACCCTTTCCATTAAATCCACAAATTCAGCAAGAAACCTAATCAATAGCAATGCATGCATGAATAAATTGGAGGGACAAAAATAGATATCCCCCACGCGCTCAGCAAAATCATAATTCCAACGAAACGGACAACAAAGATGTGAAACACAAGGGTTTCGTTGGTAACTTCTAACCTAAGCAATCAAACATTTTGAGAACATCTGAACCAAAAAAGGTATTAAGCAAGAAAAAAAAAGGAAAAAGAAAAACTCACAGCACAGAGTTTCTTAGTAGATTTGATAGCGGTTTTCAAATTCTCCAAAGTCTCCTGGTGATATTCAGGACCGCCCCAAGAGAAGTCGAAACGAGCCACTACAGCAGAAAAATAGAAAAATCATCCAACAACAAATAAGCGCTTAGCAAACGGTGGAGAATCAGAAAAAAAGAGAGAAATATCAGAACAACAATGAAGCAAAAGGAAGAAAAATAAATACCTGACATTCCAGCTTTAAGGCAAGCAGAAATAACCTCGACCGATCGAGATTTCGGCCCGAGCGTACCAACAATCTTCGTCATTGCAGGAAAAAAACTCTGAAAATGCAAAATAAATTCAAAAAACAAACAAATAACACAAATGAAAAAAAAAAGACGACCAAGAAGAAGAAGTTACTGACGGCCTTAGATGGTTCAAGAATGGAAAGCATACGAATGGGTTCCTCGAGAAGTAAGTGACTGGAATGCATCTTCGCTTCTTTTCCACGCAAACACAGAGTATGAGAGCGAAGAAGATGAAGTTATATGAGCACAAGGAGTTTGCGAATATGCTGCACACTTATAATGCCCTTTTAAACCGCTTTTTTGGTTTGTAGCTCTTTCTGGCGTAGAAATTGTTTGTCCTTAGTCCAAGAAAGAAAAATCTGAGAGGCGACGATGACCTTTTGTAAAACAAACTTCCCCTGTAAAATAACTCCACCGTTACACGTCTATTATAAATTTTAATTATTTTCAATTCAAAAATAAATTAATTTAAACTTATTATTTTTTTCCCATCTTTATTAAATCTTTGGTTTGGACATCCCTGTAGGAATTCGGAAGCATGGGAGAAACCGAAAAGGTGCAGTGCAGCACACGGTATTCAAGCTAGGAGTGCGCTAAAGCTGCAATTTCGGAATTAAATCAATTTTCCCAAGTTCTTTACATTCTAAAATATTATTTATTAAATAAGATAATATTAAACTAAAGTCAAACAAAGCGTTAAATTTTTCTAACAAGTGCAGTGTGATTAAATTTTGGTTAAAAAAAATACACGGACATAAGGTTTATTTTGTGTTTATTTAAGTTGCTTTGATTGGATAGAAAATTCGAAGGCCCAGCTTTTCACAGTGGCACCCGGAATTGCGAGGCCCATCTAATTCTTAATTAAATGTCAAATTCTGTGGGTGGCGCTTTCCACTTATGACTTCATTCATTTACTTTTATCGATTTTGTAAAGAGTAAAAGCTAAAATTAATCCGATGAAAATTTCACTTATTGCTTATCTATTGTTTCGTTCGACCCTTTTATAAATAAAATCTTATAACAACATAACAAAAACTTATGACAATATTTTCTAAGAATGTATATTTTGAAAACATTTTCCAAGCATCTCAATATTACACTATTCTGAAACAAGTTTCATACCTAGTTAGTTTAGTTTCTTAAGTACTTTTCATTATCACTTTAATTTTTGTAAATTTTAATTTAGACTTTTGATATTTTAACGAATAAAGCATTATTAATATTAATAAAATAAAATGAAATACGTAAATACATGTTAGCTGAATTTAATTCAACGGATTAGTAGATTATTTTTTATTATTAACAATTTAATATTAATTAAAGAATTATTTATTTTATATATATATAAAATAAATAATTCTTTAATTAATAGTAAATATAAAACAGAATGTTAAAAATAAATAATATATATATATTCTATATTATTTATATACATTTTTAGCCAATAAAAAAATTCACATAGAACTTTTCTAAAGCCTTTCATTACTGTACCAAAAATGGTTTGGCGGAAACTTCCAGAATACTTGGCAAAATAGGAAAACTTAAAGTGTGGTAATGGTTAAGGTCATACAAATAATTAATGATGTATTAGTTGGCCTTAACAATTACCATAGCATGCTTTAAGCAGGACCATATGTGCTTCCATTACGATGGAATCTTGAGTTCAAACTTCCCAGAAAAAAACTTCAAATCATAATTTTCATATTAGGTTTCATAATCAATATTCACCGATTTTGACCAACAATTTTAAAAAGTCAAAATAATATATTTTTAATTACTGTTAGTAATACAATAAAAAATAATACATAATTTATATAAATGTAATTATAAATAAAATTACAGATATTTAAAGATTGACTTTTGATGTTTAGGATTCTTTTAATTCATTAATAATTAAATCAAAACCAAATTGTTTAGTTATTTTTTTAATGTAAGTATGAACATGTTCCTAATAATCAATATAAATTCTCAGATGTGTAATTTCCGAATCTTAAAAAAATTTCTCTTATTAAACAATATGACTATTAATATCATGTTTAGGTTAGTAATGAGTAACTTATCTGATGGAACATATAAAACAATTTAAACTTTTGAAATATAATATTTTGATGTGTAAATTTGGTTTAAGTAAGTTTTAAATTCATGATAATTTTGGATATGTTCAAATGAGTTTTTGATGTGAAGATATGCATAAATCAACGATAAATACATACTATTTTTGGTTGGACTCTAACCGCATTCATATTATTATTTATGTTGATCTTTGATGCACCTCATTATCACAAAAGATAACTTTCTCATCGCACTTCTTTCTCCCACTCTTGAAACCATGTAAAAGCTTTTTAGTGTTTTTGCTTGCAATAATCTATATACATTTTTTTTCTTCTAAAATTCTTTACTTTTTCTATCATTTTTTTTATCAATTTTTTAACGAGTGAAAAGAATGTAGACAAATTTGGAGATTTATTGATGTTGAATCATTTTTTTTAATTATAGAAGTTGAATTTGAGGGTAAAAGTTGTCACATAAATAATAATTAAATTATTAAATCATAAAAGAATAATGTGACGATAAAGAAATAAGATAACATACCAAATAAAAATTACATAATCCAAATAATAAGAAAATTAAATAAATAGACTTAATTTAAAAAGTATAAATTTTGTTAATACTGAATGGACCACCAAATTTTATTAGACACATTTTCAATATTTTCATAACTTAAAAATTAGTTAAAGGTATAAATTATAAAATTTAACATATTTGTTTTAATGTCATTGGTAGGTTCATGTGATGGAATACTTTTCACGGACTTTTGTTCAATAAGGGATGATTTTTTTACACTTTTAATTTTTTTTTCTTACATCTTTAAATTATAATTCTATAAACTATTATTTCATTGTAATACTTTATTTATATTTATTATTACTATTATTTTGATATAATATTTTATTAATAATAGTGGTGAATATAGATAAGAAAGGGTGTAAAAAGTTTTTTGTTTTATTCCAATAGGCCCATTGGGATGTTACTGGCATCTCTGCTTAGGAGGAGGCATAGTTTAGGAGAACCCAAAGCGACAGTGTACACAAACGCGTTCATGGCCATAGATTAATTGATTTAAGAGAATTAACAACAGCATTTCACAAAGAAAGCAAGAATCAAGAAACACAAGAGAGAGACGATAAACTAAAAACGAGGAGGAGGAGGAGGAGCATGCATGACACAGTAATAAGTTAGTGCAGCAATCATAACAAAGAACGCCGTTACGATTAAGCAAGGCCATCTTCGGTGGTGGGAAGCGACGGCGAAAGCGAATTGCGTGACCGTGCCTCATCGTAATCCTCTCCCAGAGGAGACTGTTCCACCCTCAGATCCTCAACCATCTTCACAACCTCCATCATACTCGGCCTCTTCTCCGGTTGCGCCGCCACGCACGCCACTCCCACGTGCAGCATCGCCACCAACTCCTCCTCGATGTTCTTGTACCGCAACAGCTCCTCGTCGAACACCTCAGCGGTCCACTCCTCCTTCACCACCGACCGAACCCACTTCGGAAGATCCACCTCACCCTCATCCTCCACGCGTGGACGCGCCGCGGAATTAGGGTACTGAGTCGACGGCGCCCTTCCCGTCAACACCTCCAACACCAACACCCCGAAAGCGTACACGTCAGCCTCCTGCGACAGCTTCTTTACTTCAACCTGTTCCGGCGCTCTGTACCCTCCCAACCGCGCGATCGCGTGAACCGGGTTCAACAGCAGCGATAACCCGAAGTCGGAGATCAAAGCGACGCCGTTTTTGTCGAGAAGCACGTTGGAGGATTTGACGTTCCCGTGGGGTATCTTGGACGCGTTGTACTCTGCATGAATCCTAGCCAACCCTCTGGCCGCACCTAACACCAAGCTTATTCTCGTTGTCCAATCCAATGGAATCCTTCCAGGTCCACGGTTACCTATCGTTATTATCAAAACGTTAAAATTCAGCTAACCCTAATAAATTACAGTATATTAGAGGAATAAACTAACCATGAAGAAGAGCATGCAAGCTTCCATTGGGGAGATAATCATACACAAGAAGCTTTTCTTCTTTGGCATAGTAATAAGCTCGGAGTCTAACAATGTTGGGGTGTTTGAGCTTCCCTACAACGTCCATGTACTGTTCAAACTCGTTTCTCTCGCAGGGGTTTGCGTCTTTCAGTCTCTTCACTGCGACGGTGCAGCCATCGTCGAGGACCGCTCTGTAAACCGTTCCCAAGCACCCTTTTCCCAGCATCTCCGCCGATGCTCGAAGCAGATCCTCCAACTCAAACTGGTTCCTCCTATCGAAAAACACCAGCTTGCTTCGTTCCGTCTCGGTGTTCGTCCCATCGCTATCTCTATCGAAATTCCCACCATTTCCATACACCTTCTTCTCGCTCCCAGAACTACTCCCACTCTTCCTCTTCCCACTCTCGCTCCCCATCGCCGACCCATAGCCTCCCCCTTCCCTCGGGCAGCAGTGAGCCACCACGAACGAAATCGCCACCAGCACCGACACGGAAACCGCCACCACAATGGCCACTATGACACCCGCCCTCAGACCTTTCTTCTTCGGGGTGTCAGAGAGAGTCACGCTGCTTGTTTGAGGGAACGAACTCGGTTTTGAAGGAACGGTTATTGTGGTCTCCGTGTCTGGTTCGGTTTCGGAACATCTGGGCAACGGGGTGGACCCACATAGAGCGTGGTTTCCGGAGAAGCTGGCGTTGCCGAATTTTGAAAGCATGGAATCGGGAACGTGGCCACGAAGTTCATTGTTGGTTACGTTGAGTTGGGTGAGGTTTAGGAGTGAAGCAGAGAGGTCGGGGACGTGGCCGGAGAGGGCGTTGTTCTGCAACCGAAGAGTGAGAAGGTGGGTTAGTCTGGCGACTTGGTCGGGGATTGGACCGCGGATGTTGTTGTCGGAGATGTCAAGGCGGAGAAGGAGGCGGAGGGAGGATATATGCGGCGGAATCTCGCCGGAGAAGTCATTGTGGGAGAGGTAGAGGAGTTCGAGGGCAGTGCAGTTTAAGAGTGGGTAAACGGTACCGTTTAAGCGGTTTTCATGGAGGTCGAGGAAGCGGAGGTATAAAAGTGGGGAGAGAGAATCAATTGGGCCACGGAGGTTGAGGGAAGGAAGCGAGAGGCCCACAACTCTGCCGTTTGGGGAGCATTCCACGCCAAGCCACGCGGCGGAGCAGGCGTCGCCTCCGGTCCAGTTGGAGAGAAGGTTGCCGTGGGTGTCGGTTTGGAGGCGGAATTGGGTGAGGGCGAGTGTATCATTTTGCCATGCACTCTCTGCAACACAGAAAATAGCGAAGGCCAATGCCAATGTCAATGGCAACAATGGCAGTGACAGGTTTATGGAAGAAGGGTGTTTCATGTTATGGTGTGGGAAGGGAGCAAGAATGGTTATGGTGGTGTTTTTAATTTGAGATGGAGTGAGAAGGAAAACGTAGCATGATTGGAGAGAGTGAGTGATTGAGGAAAAGTGTTGCAGTGTTATTATTATAAGTCCCTGAGAGGTAATTAGGACTAATGTGATGATTAAAGTTTGTGGGATTTGGAAAGGGTGGTACCGTTTATGATTGCTGTTGTCGCTTACTCTCACAATTTAATTAATGCTTTGTTCTTTTGCTTGGCCTTATTACGCTAAAGAGAATGAGTTCCTCAGTTATTACACAACCATGTTAATCCCCAGTTAGTGAATTTGGATCCCACGTTTGTTGAGATGTGGACCACTATGTGTTGACAATGGATGCAATTAACATGTGCAACTTTTAAAGGATTCATCCCTCTCATGATAATTTGTTAAATATGTTTTTCATCGGATAAACAGAGTTTAATACGAGAGATGTTCTCTGATTTCCTTGAATCTGAGTAAAAAGTGTTACTCATAATGATAATTAACATAGTAACTAATTATATATATACACAAACATATGTGTGTGTGAGTAGAAGAAAGTGCTCATTATTTGGTTTGGCCACTGCTACTTTTTCCATGTTGAGGAAGAAAAGAAGGGTCCTCTGCTTTAAGTCATAAACAAGCAAAGTTTTTCTCACATCACACCCTCAAGTCAGGCATAGAATTGAATGATAAAGATGCAAATGGCAGGGACATGACTGGAATTAAAGCTTTAGTTTCACGACAAAAGTTGACCTAGCTAGTCAAAACACACCAAATATAGTACACAACTTGTTCCAATCACTTTGATATTTGAAATTGTCGGTTCCCACAACAGTACAAACCCTGACCAACCAATTACTTCTTTTTCTTTCCGATTACTGTTCTTTTCAGAGCTTTATTCTTCTTATTATACCGAAAAATTGCAGAAATTTGTGAAATAGCAAAAGCTTATTTAACCCTTATTTTAATTTTATAATTTGATGATTGATGATATAAGATGATGGTGTGACGGGTAAATGGCACATGGGTGGGGGCAATGTTATTGCTTCCCATCACCATTGGAAACCTTCAGAAGAGTTTCCACCATTCTGGTAATGTATGTTGTCCCAAAAAGTGAGGGAATTATTTCAGCTTTTCTCTCTTTCACTCTTCATTACCCTCTAAAGCAAAAGCCTTCAGAAAAGAAGAGAGTTTGAAGCCGAGATTGGCGCTCCAAATTTAAAAGTAGTCTTAACATTTTCTAAATATTAACACACCTTTTATATTAGTTTATCATTGGAAACTGGGGCAAATAACAGAATCTGAATTTTAACAACTTTCACTCTAGATAAAAAAAAAAAAAGCAAAGCTGAAATTTTAGTCTGCAAGGTCTCTGTTTTAGCATTTTGGCCACATTATTTTGTAGTGTACACAGGCATATAGATACATACATATGACAGAAAATACTTCTACTGTGGGAATAGAGACCCCAGAAACTGTGTCAGATTGTAAGGGTTATTGATTTACATATAAAATTTGTGACAGGCATGCAAAAACATATACAGACAAAGGTTGTCGCAATTCTACTGTCTTTGATTCTGTTCATTGGGAAGGTAAGTTGCATGCCGTTTAGTATAGCCCTTACAGTTTCAGAATATTCAGAGCACAATTCAGATTTATACGTAAATAGTATAATCAAATAGAAGAATGCATGGTTTTTGAATATTTGCTTTCACTCTTTTTCTGGGTCTGAATATATCTAATTGTCCAATGAAGTGTTTGATTGAACCTTGCTAAAGAAGTCTCTTTTTTTCTTTTAATTGATGGGATACTATCTATCCCCTACTAATTGTGGCTTTAGAAGAGTTTAAGTATCCATAAAGGAAACAAGTTTGACTCTGATGATAAAAGAGTGAGAGAAGTGTTGTATCAATCTTCTTAGAAAAAAGTTACGCTTCTACCATAATTAGCTAGATAATAGAAAGATAATCATCCAAGTTAGGTGAGATTGAGATAGATCAGCTGTATAAAAAAAGTCACAGTATTCCTAATGGAGTTAGTTGTGCTAGATTAGGTTTTGTTATTTTTCTTATGATTTTTCACATTAAAAGTTTTACTATATATTGAACTTGAAAGTGCAGAACAGTATAAAAGTATGAACAATGAAGCAACATTCAAGAAACTACAAAGATGAAATAAATGTAAATTGCAGAAGTCTAGCAAGAAGATAAGAACTTGAAGAAACTGAGACAGAAAGTTGGTGAACAAAGACAAGAGCAAGTTGATTTCGTTAGCTTTTTCAACTTTAGGTGTTTACAAACTATTACAATATTTCTAAATTTTTTCAACCTAAAAAAAATGTAAAATGTATTTTTTTTTTAATTGTGACATCTACATTACACTTGTCAAAAGTAAACTTTTCTCTATTTGCAAAAATACTTTTAAATAAGTCGTTAATAACTTCCATTTTTATTCTTATAACTTTCTTTAATGAGTTTATAAAGAGTTACTTCCTCTTTCTATCAATAACATCGCATCCCAATTCCAATACCTCTCTATTCAAATACATTTAAAACTACAAATTCTGATAGGTTCTAAATAGGGATGTCAAAATGGGGCGGGTAAGGTCTGGGTAGTAGCTCTTCTATACCCTACCCGCTAGATAAATATCTGTCCCGTACCCATATCCATATCTGTCGGGTATCCATTGTGCGGGTATCCGTCTATTTTTTTCATATCTACGGGTATCCAAGGATACCCGCGGGTATATGCAAAATTATTTAAAAAACAAATATTTAATCATAAATTCTAATAAAATAAAATAAAATACATTATTGTCAAAAATTTTAAATAAAGTTTAAATAAACTCAAATTGATACAAGTCCAAATAATTGTAAAATTAAATATAAAATGACGTTCAACATAATGGAAATTCTTTAATTAGTGCTTTGACCAACAAACTCACTTATTCTGATTGGTTCCTGAAAAATAAACAAAATAAGCAAATAATAAACCTCTATTGTCACATGCCAAATATTCTTATTTTGATTCCATCATTTGACAACAAGCATACCATTGTCTATATAAGGTTTGATGCATATGCCCAATTTCAAATAAAGAAAAGAGAAGAATGTCAGGGGTGTAAGTTTAGCGAGTATGAGTATCACGGGTACGGATACTATGATACCCGTAGTTGTCCCATTAACATGCGGGTATCAAAACTACTCGTACTCACGGGTAGCAGGTATCCATTTTTAATATTTGTTTTCTACCCGTTGTGAATTTTATCCGCAGATACTCGCAGGTACGGATATTTTTGACATTACTAGTTCTAAACCTTTGGGTTTACATCATAGTACTGCGCCACAAAAAATGAAATTGAAGGCATTATAAGAGATGATAGAAGACACTAAAAGTCACGCCTATCTAAATTATGATTACATTTTCTTTTTTACCATTAATAATTGAGGATCATTTCAGTTTCAATGTGTTTTTCTTTTTCACTTTACATGTAGAGTTTTCTAAAATAAGACAATGTAATCTTCATTTTCTAGTGTTCATTATTGGGTTTTATAAGTCTTTTGGGCTTTTTCTGTTCGTTTATGGCCTTTTTCATTTTTCCGTTTTCTGTTGTTCTTATATTGGGCTTATGAGTAAAGTGTTAGAAGACGATATTTTTTATTATGTTTTACGTTCTAATAATATTCTTTTCTTTTGCAGTAATATGGTACCAAAGAAATAAATTAGACCTTTTTGTTTTCGTCTCTCAAATTTTGCATAATCATAGTGCTACGAGTTTATTGGGTACCCTCCGAATTACTTCAAGAATAATCCATTAATGTTGTTAATCAAGTTGATTCTTTCACTATTTTTTCTACTTATTTACTCCTACTCAACGTCAACAATCGATTAATTTCCTTTCTAAAAAAACTCACATCTGATACTACCTCTAGTGATATTGCCACTAATGTGGTAGGTAACCACAACAAATTCTCCTCTTTTAAAAATTCTTTTAGTTGAATTTTGAATTTTCGTGCAACTTCACATATATGTTGTTTCTCACATCTTTATCATAGTTATACTATTGTTTCTGGTTTTTATGCGTTGCTTCTCAATTCTATGCGTGTAAAAATTGAAGATATTGATAGTATCAGGCTCAATCAAGACATATCCCTCTATAATGTTCTGTATATACCACCTACTTTTGGTTTCAATCTTTTATCCATAACTGCTTTGGTTGCTACAAACTACTGGAGCCTAATTTCTCAAGATAATGATCGGTAAAATGTTATGGATCTAACATTTTTCATTGAAGGTTGACTCTATATATATAAAAATGTCTTATATGTTTTTGTAATCCTTGGTCTTTTTTACCATTCGTATAAGATCTTATGACATTCTTACCACTTTATATCATTAACATCAAGGTCGTATACTTTTTAATAAACAAATAAACTCGTTAAAAGATTTCATCCTTTGAATTGGAAATGTGTGTGTGTGAGGGAATGAAAGAATACCGAATTTCAATCTAAAACTCCATTTCTCATATTAATGATAACATTCTAAAAAAATGAGGAAAGAGTGAAAAATTCTAAAACCTCACGGTCACCAAAGTTTCGTCGATGACGTTTTTATATTAAATACCACATGGAGACACGCTAATTAAATAGACCAAAAACCACAACTTGTTAAATAAGAGTAAGAACATATAAACACATAACTAGTTTATTGATTAGTGAAAGTCGCATCTTTAGTTTTTGCTCCCGCGATTTCTCTTGCAAACTATCGTCGTGTGAAATAGCTTTCCCTCAAATCAAAGTTACGCCTCTGAATTTCGAAAAACCAATTAAGATTATCGAAGGCAAGTGAACTCTAATCTCATGTACTTCTTAGAGAAGTTATAGTTGCCATTCATTTTCTACTTCATGACTTTTGGGTTAGTTGGAAAAAGGATAAGTAGCATATTATGACTTTTTTTATTCATATTTTTTTATTTTCTGACGTAATTTAATATGAATTAATTATTTTTAAAAAAAATATTACATTAGTTAATAATTCACATTAAATTATATTAAAAAAATAAAAAAAAATAAATTCATAATATATTCTCTTGGTATAATATAAGCGGCATATGGTATATTCAGCAATCCTGAATATTATATTATCTGTTGGGATTTGATGTAGGTCCTTGTGGATGCAGAGTGAACTCATGGTGGTTCAGTTAAACATATTCAAAAGTTTGCAGAAATGGTTGATAATATTCCCAGTATCAACCCCTTTACAAAGTTTTAGAAAACACATACCAATATATTAGTACAAGAAATGTAATGTATTTTGTGATGTCAATATAGCACTGCCCTTATATATATGAAGTAGAGATGAGAGACAACAGCACAGAACTTCCAACAACCCAGAAATCATGGCGTTGACTTCATATCTTTCACTCTTTCTCCTCCCACTCCTCTCTATTCTGTTTATCTTCCTCCACCGCCGCAAAACCGATGCCAGAAACCGCCGTCTTCCGCCGGGACCACAGGGATGGCCCATATTTGGAAACATGTTTCAGCTCGGAGACTTGCCTCACCGCACCCTCACCGAACTAAGGGCCAAACACGGCCCAGTCGTGTGGCTCCAAATCGGAGCCATGAACAGCATGGCTATTCTCTCAGCCGACGCCGCCACCGTGTTCTTCAAGCATCACGACCACGCCTTCGCAGACCGCACCATAATCGAAACCATGCGCGTTCACAACTACCACAAATCCTCCTTGGCCATAGCCCCTTACGGCCCCTACTGGCGCCTCATGCGGCGCCTCGTCACCGTGGACATGCTGGTGGCGAAACGCATAAACGAAAGCGCTCCGGTGCGGCGGAAGTGCGTGAACGACATGATAACATGGTTGAGCAAAGAGGCTGGGAAGTTGGAAGAGGGTGGCGGAGTCCACGTGGCGCGGTTCGTGTTCCTGATGACGTTCAACCTGCTAGGGAACCTGATGCTGTCGCGGGACCTGTTGGACCCTGACTTGGAAGACGGGTCGGAGTTTTTCACTGCGATGATGGGTTTGATGGAGTGGTCAGGGCACGCAAACGTCGCTGACATGTTCCCGTGGCTGAGGTGGCTGGACCCGCAGGGTTTGAGGAGGAAGATGGATCGAGACATGGAAAAAGCTCTGGAAATCGCGTCGAAGTTCGTGAAACAACGTTTGGAAGAGCATCACTCTGATAAGAAGACAAGGGACTTTTTTGATGTGTTGATCGACTTTCAAAACAGCAACAGTGAAGAAGGAGTCAAAATTTCAGACAAGGACCTCAACATTTTCATTTTGGTACAAATATGCAAAAAAATTTAATTTCAGCATTTTATATTTGTGTATATGGTGGTAGTAACCAGTGATGTTAAACGATGAACAGGAAATATTCTTGGCTGGGTCAGAGACAACAAGCAGCACAATTGAATGGACGATGATGGAGCTTATGCGCAACCCGGAGTGTCTGCAGAAGGTGAAAAGCGAGCTCGATAGGGTTGTTGGGCGTGGAAGAGAAGTTGAAGAGAGCGACATAGACAACCTTCCCTACTTACAAGCCGTGATTAAGGAAACATTTCGATTGCACCCTCCCATTCCGTTCCTTGTTCCTCGGAAGGCCACCATGGACACAGAGTTCATGGGATACCACGTTCCCAAAGACACCCAGGTTTTGGTGAATGCTTGGGCCATTGGGAGAGATCCCGATGTCTGGGAGCAACCCCTTGATTTCAAGCCCCAACGCTTTGTGGATGATTGCAAGAACATTGATTTCAAAGGAAATCATTTTGGGTTGATTCCTTTTGGAAGTGGACGGAGAATGTGTGCAGGTGTGCCCCTAGCGCACAGAATTCTTCATCTTGTGCTGGGATCGTTGCTTCACCGATTCGACTGGGAACTTCAGAGTCATGTCACACCCTCCACCATGGATACCAGAGAAAGGCTCGGTATCACCATGCGAAAGCTTCAACCTTTGCTTCTTGTGCCTAAATTAATCCCTTCTTCCTCTTCCATTATTAATGATTAATTAATACATCTATTGTTTCTTTATTTTCTAATAAAACTTCTCACACGTTTTGGAGTACTAAATATTTCTTCCCCAACACCAAGGTTGATGAGTAATTGAAAAGTTTTGTATCAGAAGACGTGTTGTACTTGCACGGTATTCTATTGATCATTTTTAATTTTTCTCGTTGTTATCATAAGATTTTCTTTTACTCATTAAGCTAGGTTTTAGTAATGTGATCCTATAAATGAGGTGGTTGACTTACCAATTTGAGAAAATTAAAAAATAAAAACATAACTATTACTAAATCTCATGCTAGAATCAAGAATATTTAGACAAAAATAAAACAAATATTTACATATTTAAATGAAGACAAATATTTAACTATATTCAAATAAAAATACCAGAATTTATAAATTAATGGCAAAATTAATTAAGTTTCTTTTTGATGAATGAATGTCTTTGTTAATTTCACATCATAGGAAACTTAAGTTATCTACTAAGTTTTAAATATACGATGAATTATTTTTAAACTAGTAACAAGTGAATTTTGACGTCTTATGAAAAAAAAAATATCTTAATATAGAAGAACAATTTGTAATTTCTTTTTTTTTTCTAACTTTTTATGCTACTAATTTATTTCTAGAGTTTTACAACGAAAATATTTTAAAATTTAGCTCACCGTATATAATATAACTAGTTGTTTCTTACTTGATGTTAAATGTGATTTTATAACTAATTATTTCTTACTTGATGTTAAATATGATTTTAATTAATTTTTAATTTTGAAAACTTCTTTCAACCGCCGTGACAGTTACACAATGTTAATAAAATAATATCAACAATATATGCATCTAATATAATCTTTAGAATTAAATATGCTTTTATCTATGATTTAGTCAAATTTAAAATTAGTCCCTCGAATCTTTAGGCTAATCTAGTCTTTCATATTTAAAAATTGGATAAATTTAGTCCTTTTAACAAAATAATTTTATTAAGTTAACTTGACGTTTTATACGTGTTTCTTAGTTAACATTAAAGTAAAAATGAGTCAAATGAGATTAACAACTCAAATATTATGATAAAAAATGTTTGAACATCAAATAAACTTAAAAAAAAATTGTTAAAAGAACTAGATACACACATTTGAAAAGTTTGAAAACTAGATTGATCTAAAATTTTAAAAATGGATTAATTCCAATTCACTTAAAAAACTAAAAGTTAATGTACCAAAAACATGTTTAACTCTAATCTTTAAAGAGAGTTCAATATTTTGAACAAATGCTAATTTTACTAGCTAGAATTTCTCTAAGTGCATTTAATTCTAAAAATAAATTATTATTATCAATGTCAAAATGACTGGTTAACTAAATTTTTACAAGATTAATACAATATTTTCCCAAATTATTTTTCCTAAAATTTTAAATTTATTTGAGTATAATAAATAAATAAATAAACAGACATGTTTTCATGTTATAAAAAATGTTCAAATCAACTCTCAAGATAACAAATAGACTGGTACAATATATATATATATATATATATATATATATATATATATATATATATATTTTATATTTAAATCTTGTTCACGTGAATGGTAAAAACTCTAAAATAGTTTTTTTTTACCGCATAAATCAAATTAACAATATTTCTCAAAATAAGAATAATTAGTTTTTTTATGGCTTGCAAATATGGAGCACAATTATTATTTGTTTTTCCTGCCTTACATATAGAGTACAATAATGAATGATATCAAAATATTTTACATCTTTAACCTTTTTTGGATAATATTTTTTATTCAAGAAGTTAACATTTATATAAACTTATTATGTATATTCATACTTAAGTAATAACTATGAAGGTAATAATTCTTTAGAAGTTTAGCATTTTTTATAATAAGATAAAATCTTGTTAAAAATTAAGGATGACAAATACAAATAGTCAAAACGAAGTAAAGGTACGAATATAAATTATATTTAAAATTAAATCTGTAATTTGGATATAACAATGAAAATGAGAATGTAAATATGTGTTTTATTTTTGTTTCACACTCGTTCTCAATATAAAATATCAAAACACACTTACTTTATTTAATATTTTATTTAAAATTATACAATTACAATTTGTTTATTATTATTTAACATCATTTCCAACTCACAACTTAAAATTTTAATACAATATTTATGAAATATTTATATATTTTTTAAATTTCTCATTTCTATCCAAGACTTAAATTTATATTTAGATTTGTAATAAATTCTAACTTGGTTATTCTCCCAATTATTGGATCTCTTAATTGTTTGTATTTTGTTTTCAATCATTTTTAATTTGATCCATTCGTTCACATTAGTTAAATGTCCATAACTTATTTCATGACTCTTAATAAATTCACGTCCAAAACTACTTAATAACTTTAATATTAATTAGAAAAATAATTGTAATATTTTCTTCAATAAAAAATTATGATCATATATTTTTATTATTTAAAAATTACTTTTCACTCAACATCAAACAGTGTACAAGTCAACTATTATTTTGTTTAAAGTTCATGTGTTAAATGATGTTACTATTATATGGGTGGAGTTCAATGAATGGAGTCTCAATTTTTAAGAGCTTCATTTCCGAAAGACCATCGCTTATTTATCAATTCAATAATTGTTCTTGCCTATGTAGACAAAACTACCAAGAAAATATTCTTTATTTTCTTCGATGAAGAAAGGAAATAATCTGAAAATCCTGACACAGCATATATAAATATATAAGCAAGATGCCATTTTCTGGAACTATTTACCAGTTGCCTCGAGATGTTGTTTAATTGAATTTAAAATTTGCTACAAGTACCAAAGTCAAATAAACACCAAAATATTTAAATTATCTTAACCCACAAAATGTTAAACCATGTTGGATGACGAATGAAACTTAAATGTAATATCTGTCATATAAAAAAATATCTGTCATATAAAAAATTTATAGGTAATAATCTTGAAGAGAAAATATTTTGACAATGAAAAGCATCAACGGTACATTAATTAATTTATATTCTCTCATAGTTTAATTTAGGCTTAAAAATGTTGCAACATATTTAAGGAGGTAAAAAAAAATTTTACTCGCATCAATAAAACCTGCAACGGATAAAAAATGAATATTATAAATGGATATTCGTAAATAATAGGTAGTTGTATTTCTTTTATACCTGCATGTTAATAAGGTGAGTATGAATATCATATTATCTGTACTCGTGAATACTCATATCCGCTATACTCATTTAGATTAACAAAAATATGATTAAAACATTAACATATTGATTTTGAATGATTTATTTTGTATCAATTGGTTGTAAAAAATCTCAATCTCTTTGTAAATTGTCATTCAACACTATTTAAATGACTTATTTACACTTTGTTTGAAATTTATGAGTGTTATCCATTATATTTGCTTTTAATTTATGGTCAAGATATGTTGTTAAATATTAAATTTTTCTTTTGTAAATATCTTTGGATACCCATGGATATCGGTACATATTAAAAGAATATGTGGATATCTGCATAACAGATATCTGCACAAATATAAATACAAATACGAAGTGAATATTTATTCAACGAATAAGATATAAGAGAGCTACTATCCTACTATCTGTATCCTACGTGCGCAATTAATATCCCTAAACATATTATTAGAATTAGAATGCATGCACTTATATTAGATTTATTTGTGAAAAGTTCATTTTTATTATATAAAAATCATTAGAGTGCATTAAGTAGTTTAATGTTTTCGAACTATGTTTAAAATAGCTTAAAATTTATATTTTATTCCAAAATTTACAATTCTTATAAAATTATTTCAAGTTAAACTAAAAGTGCACAAAAGAATATATAGTTATCAAGGACAAATCATAGAAGTCCACCTCCCAACTTATTTTACTATATATGTAAATTAATAGATAAATATAATTTTAGTATATTTTATGTATTTGGTTTATATATTAATAATTAAAGATTCAAGCACCGAGCAAAGACAACCGACTTAAGTTGGAAATGGAATCTCCTTGAAAACATTGGACCTGGTTCCTCGTATCCCTTTCAGATTATAAGATTTAGTTTTTGTATTATTGTTTGATTCATCTATATTTCCTGGAAATATGTGTGCGTAGATACAAGTTACAAGTGGACTGTCAATATTCACAGAGTTTCCCTCAAATTCATACTTTTTATCACTTCTATTTTACATTTATTCAACAACTGGCCCCATTTTCATATTAATCAATAATATTCTTTAACAGAAAATTGTTCCTTAAAGTGAAATTTGGTGCAAAGAATGCGTTACATTGTTGAAAAGAATAAAATAAGAGTGAAAAGTTTTCGTGTTTGGACAAACAGAATAAAATTTTGGGCATGTGAAATCTTTTAGTGTTAATTTGTAATTAGGGGGAAGATAAATGTAAACAAACCTTTCCATTAAAATTTACTGTAAAGTTATTGTGAAAATTGATTCTAAAAAGTAATAGGCATTTCCTTCATAAATGCAACTTTAGGAAGGAAAGGCTCAGAAATATTCTCAAAACACTGATTAAGAAATTAAAAATGGTATTAACAAACTCTCACTATGACATGTTTTAACCCTGCATCGCTTTACACGATAATAATTTTTTTTTATCATTAAATTAAAAAAAAAATCTATAAATCTTGATTTATTTCTCATTAATGATCTTGCGCTTCTTTCCTCTTCCTCTTTAATTCATTTTCTTTTATATTCCTGTGTAATTTCTAACTTCAATTTATTTGCATGTATTTAAATTTCTGCAGTTTTTTTGTTTAATTTATTTGATTTTCAGGACACAATCTCTTTTCATTTTTTCTATCATCTTTTAATTTCCTTATGTTTGCCTTTCTACTTTTTCCGCTTTAAATTTTGCGTGATGATTTTAATTTCTAATTTAACTAAAATCGACCATGGTTGATATAGTTGGTGTATTCGGAAGTGGACGACCCGTTTTCACAGCGTTTCAAAGTAGTGTATGTCAAACTATGACAATTGAAAAAGAGAAGTCATATTCTTTTTATATGTCATAAAATTACTAACGAATAAAGTTTATCATTTATTTTGAACGGATTAATTGATGTGAATACCTTATAAACTAAATTGAATTGATCAAATGTAACTTTCAAAGAATAGAATCCACACACTAAAAATAAATGCACTGTACAGAGTTAATGCCATTAACCCTCAGACCTTGTTAATGTCGCAGTCTATAAAATTTCATTGTACATTCCATTCTTTCTTAAACGAACACCATTAAAAGTTCTAGTGCTAGCACAATCTAGTGTATCTCTTGTGCCAACTTTTGTATCAATTCTGCACACATAATTGAGACCAACAAGAAGATCAACTATTGCAGCCTCGGTTCTTGCCTGGTTTGCAAAGTAAAGAGTTTGAACAAGTAAAACATTTGCGTTAAAAATTGAGTGCTCCTTCTCAAAATTTCTCACAGAATGCCAGCTTATCATGTTATGTGCCAGTGGAGCCAACCATTCCAACATCTGTGCAAGTAGCAGACTCCATTCTGCAGCAAGGTTTGCATCATGATGATTAGAGGAAGATTTACCTTTTACATGGCTTCTAAGCTTAGCCCTTAGAGAAGTTCTTACAGTAGTTGGAAGCATACTGTATAGATCATCTCTTGTGGCAAGATCAACCAGGTGCGGTGATGTCACCATCCTCTCAATCAATACAATCATGTTGGCATAATGCAGAGCAAGAGCTGCATCACCAAGGGATTTGGAAGCAGGCTTTAACAGGTTATTGGTGGATAATTTAGAATATATTCTAACTCTGTTGGGGAGAGATGACTCATTCACTGTTCTCATTTTATCAACAGATTTCAAATGACAATCAGTCAACCTCATGGAGCCACCATTTGTCTGCATACAGCTCCGTACGACAGGAGAACCGTTTGCAGCAGACATACAACCTTTGAATCCCATAATATGTCCCAAGTGCTTGGTTTCTGAATGTGTGTTCTTTCTGAAGAATACAGGTTCTTCTTTCTTCTGCTGTTTCTTCGTTCTTTTCCCCTTGCCTACTAAAAAGCCCGAGTATGAATTCAATCCGTAGAGATCATTCTCTGAAGGATAAACAGACGAATGCATAACAGAAAAGGAATGGCTTCGCAGAAGATTGTTAGAGTTCATATGCAGAGAATCATTATGTGGTTGTACAGTTGGTGGGTGTTTATTTGCAAAGACAAGTACGATCCTCTCCAGGATCGTAAATAGTGATCTCGCCAACAACCGGACAACATAATCATAGCTTCTATTCCATGGAGACATGTCTCTGAGATTTCTCACTTCCTGCCGCTGCAACATAACCTTCTTCTGAAACTCAAGCAGTTTCACCCGATGCAATTCCGGATTCGCCTGCATTCTCCTGAAAGTCTGTTCAACCTCTGCTAGCACCTCAACCTCTTCGCAAAACTGTGTCGCAGCAGCAATAAATTTTTCCATTTTCTTCACTTTCCTCTCCATCTTTTTCCACCTATACTCCCACCCAGACCAATTGAAATAATTTTGAACTGGGTTATGAACAAAATGTTCAAAACGATGATAAACTGGATCCACGCATTTCTTACCCAACCTAGCCACCGAACGTGCAAGAGATTGAAAGTTATGAAGTATCTCATTCATCGCAAGTTCCATCAAGTAATCATCATTGTCAGACACCACCATTTTCACTCCAACTGAATTCACAATCCCTTCCCTCAAACTCAATACCTCCCTATCACTCAAAGACTGCCATAAATTAACCACCTTCAACATCAACCCTGTAACTTCCAATGCCAAAATTCCCACCACTGCCTTGTTATCCGATGATGCACTCTTCCGAGAGACTGGCCACAAAGAACTGAACCATGACCCGTTCACCGTTTCACCCCCCATCGACACTCAATTCTCCAATCCAATCAATTCACCTAATCAGTAATCCTAATCCTGTACACCATCAAATCCACTAACTCAAATTAGAAACCTAAAACTCACCGGGTCAAGAACAAACCAGATATAGCAAAGTCCAAATCATGGATTAAGACAGTAATATTTGCATAATAAAGAAGAACAAAAACAAAAGGTAAAAAAAACCTAGCCCCCAATTGTCGTCTTGGTCATGAATAAGCCAAAATCAAGAGGTCAATATAGACTCATTCAAACTCACACGAGGGAATACACGAGCCTTCAAGGGCCCAAAACCCACTATTCAAAATTCAAAATTTTTGTCCCTTTTCTTGTCTCTAACAGTCACCTAGTAAGACGTGAAGGAAAACAGCATAGAGAGAGAAAAAAGAACATCAACATACCGCGGAGTGAGTTTGAGTTGAAGGAGAAGAAATTGAAAAGTGTAGAAACGAAGGGAGATGATGCATAGAGGCATCCAAAGATTTACAAAGGTGAACGGTAACGGAAAAGAGAGTGATGTTGGAACAGGAGAAAGAGAAAGGGAAAGAGAAAGAGAATTCGGTCAAAACGAGGTGTGTGGGGTTTGGGTAGAACGTGGAAATTACGTTGACAGTTGAGGGACTTGATTGGGTTTGGTAATTGCTCCAACGTTTGAGTGTGTCTCACGCTGGATGCGGATAAACCACTGTTGCTGTTTTCTTTAGCGCTTTTAGCTTTTTTCAACCTCCGGGTTTAGATTTAGTTTGATTTGGTTTGGTATGGAAAATTTTATAAAATAAAATGCAGTAGGTTTCAACAAATTCATGTTCAAAAAAGTAATTTGTGTTTAAAAATGTTATGAATCAAATAAAATAAATTTTTTCTCGATTCCTTTAACTTCTCCGTCGTCTCACTCTGTCAGCCACAGTTGGAGATGGATAATTTAAAGGTGTGTGTGCTGTAACTTAACGAACTTTTGAATTCTATTAATGCCTTGTTTTTTTTCCTTTTGAAACTTCACAAGGCATTCGATTCAAGTATTTTTTGGTCAACATATTAGAATTATAAAGGGTACAATGCTTTGGAATTACTCTCGTGTTTTATTTCTGTGAGACTATTAATTCAATTTTAGTTTACTCCGATATTAACTAACAATATCTGTATGAACCAGGCAGAGTGAAACAACGATGTTTATTGAAAAAGACTAGGAAATAACAGCAGTCACCTTTTGACAGTTAGATTTAGTTGGCAAAAGTTACAAGAAGTGACTGATACTTCCTACGGCCAAGCCAAACAACTTGGTTAGTTGAGGAAAATTCCATTTGGAAACTAAATTTACGTTTAATTACTACTATGTTACGCGTTTTGATAGAAGTGTATCAATTTGATATTCGTTTTAAAAAATTGTTAATTGAATTCTATCTTTTGAAAAAGTATTTTAATTAAGTTTTTTTTAGATAGAAATTATTAACGCAGTTTATGAGTCTGAATTTCATATTTCCGTATGTGAAAAGAAGTAAAAATATCTTCATAAACCAGGCGTTCACTAATGAGTACAGCATCTTCAGAATTGTAACCTTCCCATGGCATATAAGCTACTAATACGTTTTTTCCCAAAGCGAGTTCGCCGCCAACTGTAGCAGCACCATCCGCTAAAATTTGTCCCTTTTTGATGCATTTACCTCGGTGAACACGTGTCAGTATATGATTTTTTTAAAATTTTTTACTTTTTTAAATTTTTTTTACTTTTTTTCTAAATTTTTTAAATTTTATTTTTATTTTATTTGTAAAAAACAAAATGTTACATACGTGTCGGGTGTCGGGATCACTTTTATAACATGTGGCATTGTTAGTGTCACGTGGCAATGCAATGTGAGGTATCAGTGTCATTATCAAATGTCAAAATGTCATTATATTTGTTTTAATTTAGTTTTCATATATGTCTTCTTCATTCAATTTAGTCCATATTTATGTGTATGTGATTTAATTTTGTCCCAAATTTTTGTAATAATTAAAATATTGTTGTAATCCATTTTTTATAAGATTAAAACTAATTAAATGTAAATATTTTTACAAAATTAAGTACTGATATTTATATTATTTCTATCAAATTTTAGATCAAATTTATTATTTATATAAATGTTATACTAATATTTTTTTTTATTAAAAATGACTTTTTAAGATGTTACTTTATTAACTACTTTTTATCAAGTACTCATGTTTTTGTTAATTATTACTTTTTTTTTCAAAATAGAACAATATTATGTGTCACTAATTTTAAACTTAAATTTTATATTTGTAAAATGTTATAGTAATATTTTTTTTATTAAAAATGACTTAATAAAATGACTTTTACCACTAAATTTTAATTTAAATATCAATGTTTATTTTTTGTAAAAATATTTATATTTAATTAATTTTAATCACAAAAAACAGATTTTAATTATTGAAAAAAATTGGATCAAAATTGAACCAAAAACAAACAAGTAGGGACTAAATTGAATCTTTGAGACACATGACTAAATTGAAATCAAGATAATGACATTTGATAATAACATTACATTATCATGTGGCACTGACAATGTCACGTGTCATACCAGGTGACCTGACACGTGACATCTTTCGTTCTACAAAAAATAAATAAAAAATAAAAACAGAGTTTGACACGTAACATGACCGTTAACAACATTAGTCATCTTTGTCTGAAATGGACCTAATTAAAATATTTTTTCAAAAATTGAGATGTAACTGACACTATTTTTTTAAAATCGGATACCAGATTGACAGAGTTATACCAAAATGAGTACCATTCAAGTGATTAAACTTTAAATTTATTAAAAATATTTTTTTTTAATACATTTGAGACTTTGTCGTAGCTGTAAACAAGAGTATTGAACCACGTAATGTGTCTCAATGTTTTTCATTTCCTTTTTGATATAATATTTTTGTTCGTACATAACACCTTTTTAAAATCAAAGAATCGGTTAAGGATTTGTTTTTTCCTAAAAGAAGTTAAAGAACAAAGGCCAAAGAGATAAAAACAATTTCAAAAGAAATTAAAGATAAAAAAAATGATAGAAACCAATTATATTTAAATTTAGTTGAAAACATACACAGTGACTCTTGAACTAGCAACCAACCAATGTGCATAATAAAACATACACATTAAGGAATAAGACTTGTACATTAACATCTGAACTACCCAATTTGTATAGTAAAACACGAAATTGAAAGCGTCAACAATAATTGATTTGTGGTGAATGGAATCAACTAAGTTTAGAATAATTTTTTTTTTCCATTCTATTTAATTAAAGGATAAAATTACATTACACTGTATTGAATTTTATAGCATATTGTGAATACAAAACTTTAATTCCTACATAAGAAAATTATTAACAATATTTATTTCTATAGCACTTGGCAATGAAATTCGGCGCTTAAGCACTAAAACCACCAATTCGAATTTATAAGTGCTTATTTTGCTACTTAATTTCAAAAAGAAAAAGGTGAATATAATTTAATATATTTAAAATGCGAGAAATAACCTTACGCAGCTTACAAAATTCACACGTGTTAACCTGGATGCGTACCACGTGACAGAGAGTTCTAGCAGAACCGCGAGTGCTCCATAGTTGGAACATATCCTCCTCAACTTCCAGCACTTTCCAGTGACCAAACGTTGCCAGCACCGAACCTCTAATATAAAAACACTTCAGAGATTGAAGAACATCACTGAAGAAGCAAAAGAGAGAAAAAAGATGAAGCCAATTGACGATAAACAAGAGAAGGTGACGATCAGAGCGGTGAGCCGCGACGAGGAAGGAAGAAAGAGGGTGGAGAAGAGAGAGGTCAACACTCACAACGTCGACACCCTAAAGTACGTCGAGAAGAAGCTCATCAACAAGGGTGTCCAGCGCCAGGACCGCCACCCTGCCGACGGCATCGGCATCGGACGACCGCCTCCAAAGTCCGGCCACGGCGGCAAGTTCACTTGGGAGGGCCCCTCTGATATGGCGGAGAACGAGCTCATGGCGGCGCCCGCGGCCATCGACGAGGGGGACCCGAACTACGAGGATGGCGAAGAGAAGGGAGAGGAGGTGGCGGAGTTAGTTGTTGGAGAGGTTGAAGTGGCCAAGGTTGGTCAAGAACACGACGGAGTTGCTAGGGTTGACATTGATCCTCGCCTGAAAGTTAACTAATTAACCATGATGTATTGGGTTCGCTAGTGTTTTCCTTTTACTTAATCCAAATTTGTCATCTTAGATCAAACTAGTAAATTGTGTTAAGTTATTTTTGTATCCAAAATAAATCGCATACTAGTGTTTTTTTTATTAATATAAATATATCTTAATTGGATTAAACCTCTGTTTTTCTTATAAACAAAATAATCTAATCAGATATATTGTCTTTCTTTTTCTGATAAAACAAATACTATACATATTAATATTTATAATAATCTCTTAATCAAGACTAATGTATGTTTAGAAAAGTTATAATTAAATAAAACTTAATTAACTTTAGAATCTTTTATAAATTTGCAAATTTTTATTATTTTATTTATTGAGTACTTAAATTTTTTATACGAGTAATATGGTATTACTTTGTCTAGTTATATGAATAACAAGAATTTAATGATTTTTTTTTCTTTTAATTAAAATTTGAAACGATGTTTTTAATAATATAAAATAATAAATAACTTTAATTAAAGAAACGGTCGTTATCATTTATTCTAACTAATAACTTTTTATTCTTATAAATAAATAATTTTATTTAAAACACATTTATTCCTCTTGATATAAAATGATAAATTTTAATGTAATGATAATAGTGAGGTGTTAGCATTGTGTATTATTTTATTTTATATTTTTTTTTCGCAAATTCTACTCAGATTTATCTGTTCAAAATTATAGTCGATTATTACTTATATAGTATACAGTCCTCCATAGTATACAGTCTTGAGTAGTTTTAGAATGAAAGGTTTGAGTAGTTTTAGAATGAAAGGTTGTCATACATTATCCACAAGACAAGTAATATATAATATCTTTTTGGTCGATCCAAGAAAAATTTTAATCCTTGAGTTTCAGAAAAAGGTTGTCATACATTATCCACAAGACAAGTAATATATAATATCTTCTTGGTCGATCCAAGAAAAATCTTAACATAAGATAAATAAAATGATCAATCTCAACATAACACAAGTAAGATAATCAAATTGAAATAATTCGAGAAAAAAACCTCAACATTGAAATAATTCGAGAAAAAAACCTCAACATAACACAAGTAAGATAATCAAATTGAAATAATTCGAGGAAAACCTAAACAAAATATGAAAATTGAAGTACTGAGATGATTTGAAGAAAGCCTAAACAAAATATGAGAAATGATTAAGCTGACAGTCTAAAGAAGACCTAAACATAAATCAAGTAATATATAAATTGATTTTCTCTAACAGGCGAATTCCTTTTGTAGAAGTTACAAAAGAATGATAAAATCCAGTCGGAACAAGGGGACAGAATGTTACATTGTTAATCCAGAATAAAACCATCACGTTTAAAAACGTTTAAAAGTTAAACAACAAAAAGTCTTTAAAACCACCTGAACCAACACTAATACTTTCATCATTTGATTTTAAATTCAGCGATTATATAAATGTATTTATTTATTTTCTTGATATAAGTTTTTGTTTCAGATATACTTCAAAAAAATTTAATAAAGTTAATTTAACATACATAAAATTTAAAGTAATATTAACAGTAATCTTCATGAGAGCGAAACAAAACATCTTCAACATTAGCGTATAGAGTCTTGTAGAAACCATAAAAATAATATTGCTAAATTGTTACTGCTTAATATTAAAAAAGCAAGGAAGAACACAAATAGATGAAGTGATTAAATTCCTCATTCCTTAAACTTTCCTTGGTGTGCCATCTTTTAGGAGAGATTGTTTGACTCGCGAGTAAAAGTTCCAGTGAGGATGAGTAGAAGTAATAGCAGGTTGCCCAAAAGGATGATCCTTAACATAAGAAGGAACATCGTCAGCCTCAGCAACACCTTCCAGATACGAAAACAACTCACGTCTTGGATCTACGATCACAATACAACAAATTATGAAATGATGAAGAAAAATAATTTTTTAATAATTAAATTTTGATAAATTTACTTATATTCTATGATGTCATCTTTTAGATGATTTTCCATTTTTTTTTTATATTTTTTCATATCTCAAAATTATTTAAAAAATATTATCTCATGTAATATAAAATTGTCAAAATTTAGTTAATAAAATATCATGTCCGGTCAAAAAAAAAAATATTCAGAAATGAAGTATGCATTCTTACCAAGTACTCTATCAGCAACATTATTCACATCATAAGATTCAGGGAAAATGGCTGTATTATCCTGTTTTCATGGTTAGATATAAAACGAGGCAAATGTAAATTCAAAAGCTTAAGTAAATAGTATCTTTGTACTTACAGGATTGAGAAAAGCCTTATAGGGTTTGTCATCGATCAACAGAGTATTTGAAGCATAAAAACTCCCACCTTTCTTCACATTTTATTGAATTCCTTGAAAAAAAGAGGCTTCGAAGCTTTTTCCAAGGATTTGTTGCAGAATCCTGTGTATCATGTTCAACTTTAGGCTCAGTAACCTTGTTCTTTCCTCTCATATTTCCAATGAAGAGTTTTCAGTGTTTAAAACTTGGTCATACAAACCATTTGCACTTACTTTTTTTATGGTTTAATTATGTCTTTGGTCCCCATTTTGGAGTCAAAATCTCAAAATGGTACCCAAATTTTTAAAAGTTTCAAAATGGTCCCCTTTTTTGTTGAAACGTCTCACGTTTGCCCTTTCCGTTAAGTCAAGATTGACGTCCTTAGAGGGAGTGCCACGTGTCAGTTCCTTGATTTTTTGAATTTTTTTTGATATTTTTTTTGAATTTTTTTTAAAAAAAATTACCACGTGTCAAGCTGTCATTGTGTCATGTGACAGTGAGAGAGACAAAGTGATGTCGCAGTAATAGTGACACGTAGTATTACGCCACGTGTCATTTCCTTAGTCTCAATTTGGTTCCTTTATTTTAATTTGTCTTAATTTAGTCCCAATTTTTGTAAAAATTAGCAATTTTGTCCCTCTCCAAATTGAAATCAAATTTAATTTCTATATAAATGTACACAAATATTTTCATCAAAATTGATATTTCAAGTAAATATTTTTAACCAAATTAAGTTC
>Ga0214544_1003996_pt1 | contig 29949 bp, 7 predicted proteins | sample CNSS3metaG_FD_160074 | JGI IMG/M metagenome (GOLD analysis project Ga0214544, IMG submission 160074) | Root nodule microbial communities from cowpea collected in UCLA plant growth center, Los Angeles, California, USA - CNSS3 | ecosystem: Host-associated > Plants > Roots > Nodule | place: USA...
ATATTAAGATAAGGATTCAAGTAAGGATCGCATCCCGAAACTCTAAAGGGTCAGTGAGTCTCAAGTAGAGCAAACTGACCCAAGTGGTGAGAGTAGCGGGAGGCCCTAGTCTTTGGCAGGATAATGGGCTTAGACGCGTAAAGGCTAACCTTGTGAGTGGTAGGGTGAAACCCATTGGCAATGGCTCTGCAGAGCAGTAGAGGCCACCACAAGTGCAAGCGTCCAGTGAATCTGATCTTAGTATATGTATCCGGATAATTGAGTCATAGTGTCTTGTTTGTTTGCCATAACATGACTTATGTGTCTCTGTGTTGTATGCCTGGGAACGTTTATGCACTTATTCTTTTAAACTATGATTAGTTTCAATTTACACTAGATTACCCTTGCATTTTGTGTTGTTTCTGTTATGTTTTCTCTCTTGCGATGATCACCTTCTGGTGGGAGCAGATGAGAGGGAGGTTCGAGATGGATCCGGGAGACGCAGCGGTGCGGCCTAGATTTCCCTGTCTGGATGTCATAGGAGTAGTTTCATGGCCATGAGGCCTTTTGTATTAGTTGCCTTGAGGGCAACCCTTTTGCAAGACCGTTGAACTTTTAAAATTTCCTTTTGCTTAGGACTATGTGGTATGCCTAAGTTTCCTTTTGAGTATTTTCGGATGACTGTAATAGTTATCTTCACTACGTTTTATGTTCATCTGAATGCTTCTCGTTATTATAACTGTGTGATATTTTATTTAGTAGTGTAATCTTTTAAAATGGGATGTCACAACAACTCCTCTAAATCCCTTATTCGCCTCTTCATCTATAACACTGTTTTTACAATTACTCCCTCCATGCCACTCTATCTTTCCTCACTTACACCTTAATGAGTGCTCTACTATCAAAAGTCATTAGGGAAAGAATATGTCCAGTAACAATCAAGCATCACTGGAGTTACTCTATGGCAGAGGGAAGCCAAGTAAAATTGCTTTGGATCCCCGTTCATTGGCATAAACTACGTGGATTAATGTGTTTCTCCCAAAACATTAAAGTTACAGTGAACACATCACCAAAAACTATTGAAAATTAAGTAATTCCTTATCTATTATGCACTCTACACTCTTTCAAGACGTATTGGATGCTATATGGGTGCTATACACAATAAACACACTGAAAGCCATTTGAGAATATAAAGATTGTAAAAGGAAGAGCTTAATCACATATATAATAGAAAATAGAGACGCTAATTTTCATCTTTTAAAAGACAGTAACTTCCTTTGTTTTATAATTAGGTTGGTATGGAGTTTTTTACAATTAGTTATAAGTATTTCTTCAGATTTCAATCTAATGAAGTGACTGGTCTTCGTTTCAACAATATTATCAACCCACCACTTTGAATAAAAAAAAAAAAAAATTAAATATATATTAAAGGTAGCTAACACCCACTGAAGCTTAGAGCTTTGTAAATTCCCATTAATTGCTGATGATAAGGACTTACTTGACAAAAAACAAAAGCATTGAATATCAGAGAGTTCTTCACTTTGATTGCAGGGCGGTTGGGTTCATTCCTCAAACCCAGTAATTTCACACCTTGGAAATTAAGTATAAGCAACACAGAAACTTGATAAATTGCCTGAAAGTTTCCAAACATTACTAGTCAGAGACAGCAGAAATAATATGGCATAAGTAATGCATTATATTTTTAGCATTCATCAGTTAGCTGTTTCCGGCTTGGTCCACATAAATTTAGAATCCCTGCCAGCTTCAATGCGATAGAAGTGCCATTACACGAGAAACAGAATTCACCTGTATCAGCAGATTCCTCCACATAATATTTGATACAAGCGGTTCTCTGTGCAGAAAAACAGATACTATCAATTTTATAACACAAAAACCATAAAAAAAAAAAAAAAACATAGACACTACATCTGATCTTCCCATAATGGAGTTTAACAATAGGTCCATTCATTGTACACAAGAGCATTTATTTGAAATCCAAGCAAGCATGATAAATTCAGCATTCAGTAGGATCTTTATAGCTTTTGGTGATTATTTACACAGTGATTCACAAAGCCTTTTACCGCAACAATGTGTTTTTACTTACTGTATATGTACCCTGCTGTTTTGGTATTTTGTGAAGGATATATAACTTCGACCTTGTACTTTGTTCTCTTTAATTTTCTTTCTTCCATTAAAAAAATGTGAAGAACAAAAAAATTACCTTCGGCCCATTGGACGCTGATCCATTAAAGAATCAGTTGGTGGTTCAGTGGCCAAGGCCAATGCTCCAAGAGTATCCATGATAAGATTTACCCAGAGAAGCTGTTAAGAAATTAATGAAGGACTAGTTCATAAGGATGGCCTTCTGATTCTAAATAAATGAGGGAACACCAAGCAGTTAGTGATAAACAGAAAACAAACCTGTACTGTATTTAGTGGGATGTCGCCTGTGGAAAATGCAGCAACAACATTTATAGCAAGTGCTGCTATATTGACTGTAAGCTGAAACTGGATAAATTTCTGAATATTTGCATATACAGACCGCCCCCATTTGACAACCTGAATTGGCGAGAGATATTGAAAGGTGGTACACTTATGATTCAAACATCTATTCTTAATCAGCTTACACGAAATAACGAGGCTGTGGAATGCACCTTAATACTAAAAATCTCTCACAACAGCATGAAAAAATCATAACTATGCATTTCAATTAGTACCAGAAACAGTCCTACAAGAGGGAGGCCTTAAGTATGCATCATTCAGTAAGAATACTTCCGACATTTCTCAAATAAGAAATGAGGACTAACCTTCACAACTGAAGCAAAATTGTCATCTAAAATAATGATATCAGAGCTCTCTTTAGCAACTTCTGTTCCTTGAATACCCATTGAAAGACCAATATCGGCCTAAAAATAAAAGAATAGAGTCACAAACACAACTATGAAAACAAAAATTAGATTATATAATTTGAACAAAAAATGTGCCTCAACAATTTTGGCAACAGTTATACTCATATTGTATCACTATAATTACTGCCATCATCTTAACATGTATCTAAGATAAAAGTATAAGCATATGCCCCAAAAACATAAGAAATGCCTTTCAAACCTCATGTAGTGCGGGAGCATCATTTGTTCCATCTCCAGTTACAGCCACAACATGCCCCTTCCTCCTCAATGCTTGCACAAGCAAAAGCTTGTCATTAGGAGATGACCGTCCCATAACCTATAACATAAATAGACACTTAATCTTATTGACCAAACAGTTACATCACTAAGGCTGTTATAGTTGTTGGATTCTACCAATATGCTGTCAACAATTTGTTCTCTCCCTTGATCTGTCAATGCACGAAAAGTTTTTCCTTCAATGATGATTGGTTCTGTTGCTTCAGATATTGAACCAAGAATTCCACATTCCACAGCTATTGCTTTTGCAGTTTTAACGTTGTCACCAGTGACCATTTTTACCTGGGATTAAAGAACCAACGAAGCAAATTAGTTCTTCCTATAAGGAGAAAACTACACATGCCTTGCATACTCCATTTCTTAACCTAAACAGTGTTCATTTTGCAGGATAGGGAAGTTCAGATGAACCTATAATAGAAAAATTGGCCAACGGATTGTTATCATATAAAAAACAACGATATAGTTTTAAATATTAAAATAAAGACAAAAAAAAAGGGAATTGTATATCTGGATTAGGTCGGCAGTTCACTAGTAGCATATCTGTGGTCTTACAGAATTAAAACTTCGATTGTCAAAATGAAGACATTATTGGATAGGTGATAGCAATTATGAGAGATGATCCTGAAGAAATTCGACCAATTGGTAAGGAACACTAAGAAAGTTCAGGAACTCTTGAAGGATTATGCCTAAGTCAGAACCCCATATTTTCCTAGAGAATGTAGCGCAGCCTAAGGCCCCTGATACCACCCAAGGTTCCTTCATATGAGGAATCCAAGCATATTAGACAATCAAAACTGTAGAACATATATCATGCTTACTAACTCTTATTGTGAGAAACAGAACATTGACTGATAATAGAAATATCAAGAGGAGCATGCAAAACTCCATAAGCCAAGGTAATAGTGACATGACGATCCTCTGGTGAAACCGTTTGGGGTTTCAATTTTCACAAAACTCATGAGGAGCAGCTTTGATAAAAAGGAGGTGTGACTTGACTATCCTCTTGTGAAACTGTTTGGAAGTTTTAACTTTCAGAAGATTCACGCGGATAGCTTTGACAAAATGAAGAGTTAAATGCCACTGAATTTAGGGCACGTTTGGGTAAATAGCTTAAATAAGCATGTATTTAAGAAAATCTTATCAAGTGAGAGCTTAATCATTAGCTTGACTGTGAAGCTTGCAAAAATAAGCTAAAAAGAACTTATTTTACACATTTCTCTATGAAGCTTATTGAAATAAGCTCTTATAAACTCCCCTTTAGAATAGATTATTTTTGAAGAAAACTTATGAAGTTCGGACATGCCTCACAAATGTTGTGTCCCTATGACATGTACGACACACGTATCGGTGAAGTGTCTAATTTGGAAGATTTTTTTTTCTTTTGTTTCTTACATAATTTTGACATGGTTTCAACACAATGTTAATGAGAACCTATGAAGCATGGATACTATATATGTATCGGATACGATACATATTCAATACATCGATATGTTTATTTTGAAAATAAAATAGGATACGATACTTGACAGATACGTGATATATGAATATCGAAAAGTGTACAATAATTCTTAAAAGCATAATAAATATATGGTTGCTTGTGTGAATCCAAATTAAAATCATATGTACTAAAGTCTTCAACATAAAAAATATAAATTATTGTCATCATAAAAGTACCACTACAAGAAAACTCTTAAATAATGACTAATTTTAGTAACAAAGAGATGTTAGAGACCAATCTCCTAGTTAGAGATGATTATTTTGGTAGTCAAAACCTTGGTAGCTAATGTTAGTAACCAATTTATAAACCAATATATAATAAAAACTATTTTAGTTATCAATTTAGAGATAAATTATAATTTTTTGAACTATTTTAGTTGCTAATAATGTTTAGTTTATAAATTGGTACCTAAATTGGTTACCATAATGACTAATTATTTTGTCACTAAAATTGATCATTATTCAAATGTTTTCTTTTAGTCTACTACGACTTTATAAATTAGATACTTCATTGATAAGTATCGATAAAGTAACCAAAAGTATAGGACAAGGATACGTGTCGTACACGGATACATGACCCAAATTAAAGTATCGGTGCATCATAGATGAGAACAGAGACGTGACCCAAATTTATCTTGTTATATTCTCAAGTTTAGTGTGTTTTGTATTATTTTGTATTTTAGTTGTTTTATGTTTGTTTTACCTTTAATCTCTATTTTAAGTGTGTTAAATAAGTTAATAATGAATCGCGGCCACCGCTACAAAGTCAGAAATCAAAATTAGCTACAGAGCAACAAAGCACTTGGTGGTGGAAAAAGGTCGCTAGGAGGTCGCCAGGTGCTGGCGGTAGAGGACTGCTACCGGGCGGTGACTCTCTAGATTTGCCTATTTTGTTGTTTTATTGATAGCACTTGGCGGTGTTGAGATGGCACCAAGCGGTGACGACGTTGACAGGTCAAAAAAGGGTATTTAAACATGTTTCTCACAAGGATTTGGGGGATTCCTCATTTGGCCGATAGAAAAACACTTTTGGGTGCTTGAAGAGCCTCTTGCAGGTTGCTAGGAGTGTTGGGAAGCTCTCCCACTCCTCCTTGGGTTTTCTCCTCCATTCATGGTGATTTTCCCCGTTTGGGATAAGAGAGGAAGATGGGTTGCGAATTGGAGATGGAGATGCGAATGGGAGGCACAATTGGAGCATAGAGCAGTTGCCAAGAACCTTGAGAGAGGGCTTGCATCTTCTCCTTGGTTTTCATCTCTTCCCTTTCTCTTCTATTTGTAAACCCTAAGTTCTCCACCATGAAGAGATAAACCTTGTTGTGGAGATTAGATATAATGAAGATATTTCTCATTTATTTTTGTGTTGTTACTATACATATGTTTTTTCCATTTCAATGTTAGTATTGGATTTCTATGCTTAATGCTTGCTTTGGTTTGGCCATCCATGCATGATTTGTGGTTCTTGAGGTGTTGGAAAATGTCTTTTGAACCTAGAATTGAAATTGAATACCTAATGGAACTTGTATCTAGGGATAGAACTTAATTCATTAGTAATCTTAAGACTCTTGAACTTCATGCATGATTGCTTGTTGATGATCCAAGGAATTGGACTTTGATGAGTTATCATAGGCTCAAAGTCACTAAAAATAAGATTTGAGTAATCCTGTAAGTTGATTTTTGACATGAATATGGAATTGAGATGTTTGTGAATGAATGAGAATGAAGTGAATAAAATCTAATATTGATAATTGTAAATACTCTATGTTAACTTTCTTGTTACACACCAACTGTTTGATAAAATACCAAAAAGAGTTTCTTTGTGCTTTTGTGATCTTTGTTATCTACTTGAGTTATGAATTGTGAGAGTTGTCATGTGTTGTACAAATCCCTATGGAGAGAATGATATTTATTACTTGCTATATGCAACTGATGCACTTGCCATTTTTCACTACCATTTTCTAAAAACCATAAATTTGTAAACTTATTTCATAAATTTCTATTATAATTATAGAATCTAGTAGAAACACATGCCCTATGCACATGTGTCCTCTTTTTTTAGTATAGATAATTAATTTAATTATAAAAGATAAATTTAAATAGATAATGATTTAAAAGAATAAAATGATAAACTAATTATTTTAATTTAAAAGATAATTAAATTTAAATTTGCGGCTATTTAAAATGTAAAAATGAAAATGTAACTATTTTAGTTTAAGATAATAGTTCCTGAAAGGGTAAAATTAGAAAGAAAATGTGTACACGAAAAAAGAGAATCCCTTTTATATATAACTATAGATAAGGAACAACTATTATATGATCACTACTTTTAACTTTTAGGATATTAGATAGATGAATTAAATTCATTTTTGTATTAGGTGACGATATGTTTAGATTATTATATTTGACTCACCTTATTTATATATGATTTTGAGTATATAAACATTGGCTATTAAATTAAATAATTCATTTAATATATAGATCCATGTCCCTGTGTCCTAAATTTTGGAGACTACATGTGTTGAAGTATTTGTGTCCTATTGTGTCTAGTGTCTATGTTAGTATTTGTGCTACATATGTAAAAATTAAATAGTGTGCTACATAGGTAAAAACTAAATAGTTTTCACAGAATTTATCCTAAGTAATGAATTTTATTTTTCCTAAAATAAATCATTCTCTCTATAAAAGTCATCGGTGGGTGAAACATTGGCCACTTACCAGCACAAATAGAGTCCTATAACATTTTATAACTGTTAAAATGACTTAAGCCACTTAATGAAACAAAATGACTTTCAACATCAAAAGCATGTATAGACATACCTTAACCCCGGCCTTTTGGCAAAGCTGCACTGCATCTCTGACCCCAGGTCGACAAGGATCCTGCATTTCGATGCAAAATTGGCATAAAACAAATTGTAAGAACATACTAAAAGGTAGAAGTCAACGTGTAGAAGTCATGCAATAAAGTGTAGGCCCTTTAAGAATGACTATAGACTCTAAACAAGATATACCAGATAAAGAATGACAAATTGAGCAAATTATAGATTATAGTGGTACTGTCATTCAACACAAAACTAAAGAAAAAATGTGAGTAATAACATATAAGTCAAGAATACAATCAGGATGTTATAATACTGGAAACAAAACAAATATGACAGTGCATTATGACTGAAGGGTATTTACTTGGAAGAATAAGGGGAGGACAGACAAAATATCTAGTTTTGACAGTTACAAAAGTTAGTAAGAAAAATACATAAGGGAATGCAAGGGACGAGGATCGTTCTGTGAAGATAAGATTAATGAACTCAGCAGTAGCTCTATTGTGAAAGGGGAAACCCATGAAAGGAGAATTTCTCCTTTTTCATGAAGTTTCATATATCAATAACAGCTCCTTTCCATTCTTTCTTTCATTCTATCTGTCCACTCTCTCATTTGTGGGTTCGCAACTCCATGATAATCTAATTTCTAGTGGAAATATTACCTTCAGGCCAATAATAGCCAATAAAGAAAGATCATCCTCTGGTAATGACCAGTGAGCAAGTTCTTCACCAGTTGGAACATTCTCCATTTCAAATGATCTAAATGCAATGGCAATACAGCGTAGACTATCAGCAGCCATATCTTCAATAGCCTTTTTAAAATATGACATCTGCGAGACAGGAATGTTTTACTTAAGAACATTATAAAAATCAGTCAAAAAACAAGTATCAAATGGCATCCAACAGTTCATCTAATAGTTGTATTAGCTGTCGTTTCATTAGTGTATGAAAGATAGGGAAAAGACAGAAGACAGAATAGGAAAACTTAGCAAAAAATGGTAATCAGATAAGGTTTCCAAAAGAGAATTTTGATTGGGAGGAATAATCAATGCCTTTGCTTAACTACGGATCTAAATATTTAACCATTTACTCAAACCTTCTCTTCATCCATCTCCATCAACTGATCATTAACATCAATATATCCTGTACAGCATGCAAGGACTATCTCAGCGGCACCTTTCCAATGTATATGGATTTCAGAGTTGGGCTGCGTGAAAGTAAAAAAATTATTAGCAAAGCAATAGTGGTCTGGATGAAAATCAACATATAGGTATCTCACCATATAATATATTAGCTCCCAAATAACATATCAGTTTAGAACAGAAGCAAAAGATTTACATATTTGAATTAAAATGCCAATAAATTATTACCCTCTGTATTGCAACTCCTCCTCGCTTTCTGTCTGAATTAAATGGGAAGACATGGATAATTGATGATCTGACAGAATCAAAAGGCATCCCAAGCTGAAATTTGATCTAAGAGTTAACTAGTTGTAATTGCATAAAGGTCATTAAAATGAAGCCCAAATTTAAAGTTTCAAAACAGACCTTTATTCCCCACTCTAAAATTGCCCTTTCCGTTGGTGATCCAGAAATTTCAACATCATTACCACCCTGTTACAAATATAATTATTCAAAAATTAGAAGAAGCACTCAATTATGAAATTATTATTGGGGGGGAGCTGAACAAAGTAAAACCTTTCTATCATACCTGGGGGACATAAACACTTCCATTAGTGTTCAGCACAACACCTTCAAACAGCAAAGTGCGTAGCATAGGAGACAACTGGTCTAATTTATCATGAGGAGTGATCTTCCCCCCACCAATGCAAGCCTCAACCACAGTCATCTATCTCAGAATTTTGGAGAAATTAAAATTTGCTGGACACTTTATTATTTTCATCATAAACTACTTCGAAATATTCACCCAAAATATATAGCCACTGGTCAACCTTCACAAACACCATACTTTATAGCCTATTCTTGTTCGTTAAAGTTATTCTTAAGTCCTAATCGTACATGTTGATATGTTTCCTACTTGATATAAGCTGGGAAACAGATACGCCACAATAAATTAAAATATTGCAACAAGTGCTCTCCAGCAAGTATAAGTTACTTAGAATAAATATTATAAAAAAGGTTTAAACACTGAATAACAACTAACCTTATTCATAGTCAATGTTCCAGTCTTATCACTGCAGATGGTTGTGGCTGACCCCATTGTCTCACAGGCAGAGAGCCTCCTCACCTGCAAATCAATGTGTTATATCATACATCATTTTCAAATAGATACGCCAAAATTCAATAGTACAAACAAAAATTGGCATACCAAAGCTTTATCTGCCATCATTTTTTTCATCGAGTAGGCAAGTCTGTAAAATAGTTGATGGGAAACAGTGTTAGTAGAGACAAATAAGATTCACTGAGAGAGAGACAGAGTAACACCTCATTGAATACGAAAGAGCACATTGAAAATCTAAAATGGATAGAACAGAGATAATGAAAGCCATCATATAATGATAAGAAAATAATAGTAAAATTAAAAAGAAAAAAACCTTAAGATAGAAAAATATCAGATTAAACAGAAAATCTACATTGGACCAATAATTGGTACAATCATTAAAAGAACTAAGGATAAAATCTATAAATCATATTAAAGAACTTTTCATGTTACCACATATCCATCAAAACTAGGTAAAACTGAGATAAAAATTAAGAAACTTACGTTAACGTAACTGCTAAAGGCAACCCTTCAGGCACTGCAACCACTACAATGGTGACCTACATATTCAACCCATTACAATCACCTTATAGTTATCAACATTAAATTCTGTGAAAGGATGTGAATATTTATCTTTAAATGGATCATATACGATCAGCCATTTTGGTAATTCTCAATGCACATACCGCAATAGTGAATATCTTGATTACTCCATCAATAGCACCACCTACTTTGGTTTTGCCCGCTATAAATTGAACACTTCCATCTGGGTTTCTAGTATGCCCAGAGAAATACCTGTGTTTACAGGTTGCCATTTCAGGGACATGTAAAAAATATGAAAAAGTTCAAAAGTTAAAACTAAGATAAAGTGCAAACTATCCACTTAAACTTTGACCGTTTGGCAAATAATCCTACCCTTTCACAGTCGACAATTAACATGCTATAACTTTCAATACATGGAAAATAACAAATTTCAATAATTGACTCAATAAATAGAAAATTTACCGCACTTCCAATTTTTGACAGTTATCCAAAAGAGTTAGCAGAGAAGAAGCCACACATTGTTATTTTAAGTAGGTTAATTTGAAATTCCAAGAATGTTAACATCAAAACAAAAACCAAAGGTCTATTTGATAAAGGGACAGCGTTACAAAAAATCAGCTTAGACTAAAATAGATTTAGATCATAGAAAGAAACATAGAAACCTGGCCAGTAGCACTATCAGAACAATAACAGCCACAGAGAGTCCAACAATACCAATTAAGGTAGCGAGACCATTTAAGCGTACCTACATTGAGAGCTTTATATAGGTAAACATAATATTGGAAGCAGGAACTAAAAACAAACTGCATGTCAAAAAGGGACCTGCAAAGGAGTTTCTTCACCATTGTCTTCTGAAATGCTAGCCATCAGAAGCCCCCATTCAGTATTAATACCAACAGCCGTTACCTGAGGAAGGAAAGCAACCAACAAAAAGAAACATCAGAAAAAAAAATCGTTAATCAATCATAAAGTAGATGGACTAAAACTAAAAAAGAATAAATAATTAAATTTAATATATTGAATTATTGAAAGAAGTTCAGTACAATCTAATCCATATTTCACCAATCTAATTTCCCTTTGCCTGTTGTTTTCAAAAATCAAACAGTGGCTAGAATCCCTTCCTGACCAGTATGATCATTTCAGAGTGACTTCTCCAGAAGAAAAAAATGAAAAATTTACTTACAGATCCAACTAGAAAAAGCTTCCACCATTTTGGTTAAACACCATTTTAGTCTATGGAAGATTTGAATTAATTATTGGACCTTAAAAGATGAAAATGTCAATCAATTTAGTTCTTCTAATTGATGTAAATAAAAGACTAAATGATCCATTTTTCATTTTTCAAGGACTGGTATGGTCCACCTCAAACCTTTCAAAGACCAAAATGGTGTTTTACATGTTTTTCGGGCCCTTGGGACAATTCCAATCTAAGCTATAAGGGTTAAGGTTCACCTTTGGGTTATTTATTAATTATATCAACAACCCCCTTTGGGTTCACCTTTTGTAAATAAAATCAAGACAGGACAATTGCAAAATATAGAAGGGAAAACGAAAGTCCAGAATTTACCAGCATAGTTCCATTGCCATCTGCAACTTTACATCCAGAGATCAGAAAAGGATCATTAGAATTTTTTTGGACCTGAAAAAAATTATTATCCACTTAGGAAAAGTGAGCAGTAATTAAACTTATTCTCCACAAGATAGAAATAAACACTAACAATTTTGCTCTCCCCGGTCATACTTGATTCATCAATTGCAAGAGAGTAACCAGAGATCAAAACTCCATCAGCGGGGACCTAGAAAACATCAGTTAAGAACTAAATAACAAGAAATGAACTATTAGGTTAGGTGTGAGATTATGAAAAAATGGGAAATGAAATACCTGGTCACCAATGTTAAGGGGTATAATATCACCAACAACAACATCGTAAATGGAGATCTCAACTCTTCTACCATCTCGAATGACCTTCTCAAGCACAAATCAAATCACAAATTTAAAGATATATGATGATGATGATGATGATAACAATAGTAATAATAATAAAGTATATCTAAGCCAGGAATGTACCTCCAAATGAATGTTTCTCTTGTGCTCATTTAGATCTTGAAACTGAAGAGACTGCTTATAATCACTTATAGCTACAAAAGAGGAGAAACAAACAAGGATATTTTGCCCATCAAAGGAGAATATTATAGCTATTACGGTAAACAGCTATAACAGATGACAAAGTTGATGATGGACTTATGTCTACAGCAAATGGATTTATATAAAATTGAAAATTCAGAGGCGGAATCTTAATGCTTTAATGCATTATCAACTATACAGAGACAATATTAATACCTGTAACAAGAATAACAAGAACAACTGCAAAAGCAATGCTTCCCCCATCATACCATCCTTCCTGGATACCCTGAAACAATTAATTCTGAAGATGAACCTAATTCTTAGCATTAACAAAAGTATACTCCTAATACCGAATTATGCAAGAATGAAATGAGAAATGAAAAAGGAGCACTAAAGGCACTAAAGGTCAAAAGAATTTATTGTTGGTAATAGATTAGTCAAATAAAAAGCAGATGAGCCTGGTGTATAGATGCTATCATGGTACTGGTATAAGAGCTATAAAGCTAACAGAAGGGTTGTACACCAGAAATCAATATAGAGATTGAACAAAAAGGAAACGAAAATTATCTAGCATGCAACTGACACTATCAAAGAATACCAATAAGGAAGCATTACAATGAAACGGGCAATATGACAACACACAGTGAGAGGATTAATTTTTGTCTGCGGGCTGAGTTAGTGAAGGGGGGAAACTACAGTAATCAGTGACTGAAAGTACAGGACATTAATATTTCCATGCATTTTTTTAATGAAAAACAGTGTAAGTTTGGAATCAGACTGTCTACTTACCTAAAAAGACAAACTACCAAAACTTTATCATCACATAAAGCATAGAATTGTTTCACAACTTTTGATATGATCATGAAGGGTTCAATATAATTTTAGGTTCTCTTTGTTATTTTTATTATGTTTTTAGTTAAGTGGTTGAATGGTCACATGGGAAGATAAAAGATCACAATAAGGTAAATACTGATGAGAAAACAGAAGGAGAATCATTCAAATATGCAGTTTGGAGAAAGTTATTAACATCACACTCAAAAAAAATAAGGTGAGTGATAAGTCACGGAGTCGAATGCCGCAGGTTCCCCAATAAGATCAAATTTGGGTACTTATAACTCCATTTCATAAAGTTCTCACAAAGAAAAAACTTAATTTTCTTTCAGAATTCATAATCTCCCTCATTGCATTACAAGTACATCCTTTTACAGACTAAATTATGTAAGACTCTCTAAATTTCACTTTAATTTCCAGTACGTGACCTTTAATTTCCACTAGTAATTAACTTCTTGTGGTTCTTTTGTCTTCTAATGTGACCATTCAACCACTTAATAAAAAAAACATAATAAAAATTACAAAGAAAACAAAAATTATATCAGCCCCCTCAAGATCATATCAACTTTCTCAACCAATCTCACCTCAGATTTTATCCCCAGTGCTAATGAAGCCATTGCAGCTACCATTAGAATAATCAATGTCAAATCCTTGCAAGCATCCCACATAAACGTCTAAGGCAACAAAAACAACATCAGTACAATAACCCTCCAATAAAAAGAGGTGTTTTCAAATGATTAATGTGCACAAAATGTACCAAAAAACTTCTTCCAGACTTTCGAGGGTAGTTGTTGGAACCAAAGGCGTTCCTCCGTATTACCAAGTCAGCATCATCACCTCGAATCCCCTTCTCTAAATTGGTTTTCAATAAATTTGATAACCCTACAACCTTATAAAGTGATTCAGAAGAATCAAGTGAAAATGATGACTCTAATAAATATAATTACATATTTAAGCAAATCATTCTTATTACACTTACCCCTTCACATTCCCGCAGAGTAGTAGTGTCTCTGTCCCTTGAAATTGAAGAAAGTTGTTCTTGTCCAATTGAAAATTCTCCAGTTTCGCTTAAATGAGGTTTTATAGTTCCAAGTCCTATCAGTTAAAAGTACCGAGTATTGATATTGGAAGGAAAATAGTGTCTACAATTTTAGTATACCAGGGTAAACTCGCTGTAAATGATTTAACAAAGATCTAGGGAGCATCAAGCATCAACAGCATATCAAAGCATTTTCAACTTTGGTATTTAAGTTTACAATTTAAGATAATATTATAAACACCTTTTATCATTGTGAAATAGGATACAACTACAATCCCCAAATGATAAATATGTCCAAGGCTTGATAATCACAAAAAATAATTGGATATATCATGGAAGCAGTTTAGAATTAAGGTATTAATACACACTTTCTATAATCATAAATTGGCAAGACCATTAAAAATCTCTGTAATAGTAATTTTTAAACATTAACTATGCTGAAAACTAACATGCAAATAATGTATAGCAACAAAACAATATAAAAGAGAATGGACAAGTCATAAAACTACAATTGACATGCTAAAGGGAGTTGATCTGCTAAAAGGATAATTGGTTCACATTAAAAAACATGTCAGACACAATACTTAGAATGATTATCAGTTAAAACCAGATATGTCAAAAACATTATAGTACTTAACTACTAAGCTAGAAGTTTTTCAGACACATGTAGCAACTGGAATGAATATTAGGTCATTAACGTTAACAGGGCTTATCAAGGGAGATCAGTTATACCAGACAAATTATTTCAGACTTTTTCCATACCGATATGCAGCCAATCAGGTGATAGTACACCAGACTATAGCAACCTTTCTTTATGACCAAAAGTAGTACAAAGGTACAAAAGAAACCTATTGATTTTGTTCACAAACTACTAGAACAGGCAACCTTCATGGTCAAACAGACTGAAGATGCAGATTAGCAGAACAAGAAATCAAAGCAAATGATACACAAGATAAGTAAAAACATTGAGAGTAAATTTTATAAGTTGCAGAACAATAATGAAATATATTTACAACAAAAGTGTTTCTAACAATATAGGAGACAGGAGTAAGTTCTAAATTGGAAAACTACTATGAATTACTAGTGTACTACAATTTTTACACATAATAGTGAAAACAATCTAGTGACTCACCATTCAATTGCCCAGCTTCTTTGAATCGATATGCAGCCTAACAGAGTCAATTAGTTAATTAGTATACTTAACACATGTAACATGAGAAATAATAAAGAAAGTCAATTGAAGAATCAAACTTGAATGGCGCGTGTATGCACTATAACAATTCTTAATACTCTCTTCTTTTCTTCTTCTTTCTTTAAGTCCAAGGTGTAACGAAATCGACGAGAAGCATTGAGTACTAGTGCTGCTTGCTGAAACACCAAAGGAATTATTTGTCTCGTCATTGAACAAAACATTGTGTGTCCCAAAGATAAAAATTAAATGCATGTCAAAAATAGTCATATACAAGTAGAAATTGATGCTAACACGGTTATTATAAAATAGAACTCTGATACTGCAGAAATAGTGAAAAAAGGTGGCTTCAAGTCCCTGGTGCAAGATCAAGAAAATGCGATGTATTGTGTCTCGAGCCATTGTAAATACAATATATCTTGAATATTCAAACCAGCATGAAAAAGACAATCATTAAGAGCCTATTACGACAAAACTACCAGAATTGTAGTGATAGTAATACTTATTATCTTGTCACAAACAAAACTTTTTCCCCACGTGAAAATGTTAAACCCTTCTATTAATTGAATGATTTCTTTACCTCCTGCAACATCTGAAAATTTCAAATGCCAGAAGAATTGAAAATTAACTTTAAAGATTCCATTAAATATCACCGTGCTTTTGTCCCATTAATAAAACTTATATTTATCCATCTATATTTTGCAATGGGCAAAAATATAGAAACCCAGCAATTTGCATTAGTCTTTTGGAGTCCAAATTTATTACCCTAACAGAATCTCAAATCCCTAAATCTAATCCAAGTCTTCTTAAACTCACCACCTTAGCAAAAATTAGAATTTGGGAAACACAAGGAAGGCATTTCAGATCAAAATGAATTAAACCAAAATTTTCAGAAACTGGCTCCCAATAAGGGCATAAGCACTTTATCCTTCGATAACCTTTACAAGAAACATAAGGACTGATCCCAATGTAGCTTCCAAATTGACTATTGTCCTCATTATCTAGCGACCAGCAAACAAGGGATCAAATTTGTCTTCAACCATAACTGTCAAAATAATTACACAAATATGCCCTCCCTCTTTGACTCCATACATATCAATGGTTGTTGATAAAAATTTGAAATGGATGCAATATAATCTTCAATCAAAATATTATGCTACCAAGCACAGCTGGAGTTCCTGCAAATCAAAGACTCAAAGCAGGCCTTTTTGCCTCTCAAGTACTTTTTCCCAAACTTATGAGGTGAGGTTAAACCCTCACAACGGACGTTCTCTAGAAAGATTAAGAACTGAGCTTTTTGATATTGCTGTTTGTAGATAATAAGAATCCTGGACTGCCGCTGGTAGTCCTGACAATACCTCAAATATGTTATTTCCAAGTACAGAAAGCTATTCAAAGTAATACTTCCAATGAAACACTTTGGAATACAGTGTTTTGGAAGAGATTCACAAGATGTTCAAAATAATACTGAAGATCCCAAAACTGTGCTAATTGGAATGGGTACTGTGTTGTCTTCAATACTCTAATAATCCACTACAGATCTGTTGTTAGATATGCTGAGTCTTTGGCAACAAAAATTCAATCAGTTCCTAGTCTTTATGCTAATATTGTATATTTTATCAGTCTTCTCCTTAGAAAGAACCTTGTTTAGTCTCATAATTCAAAACACTATAATTTTGGACCTCTTAATAAACGGGTATATCTATAAGAAATATCTATAAGAAACAGGTTGTATAAACTTGTCCTAAACCCCACAACAGAAAAGTTACTCCGGTTTGACAGCATTTGAGTACTAATGCTAAACTGGTACATGTTCAAATATTTGCGTCAATGACTACAGGTAGGTGCATGAATGCTAAAATATTGTACTAGCAGGGGAAATTTAAATGAAATAAAATTCAAATTTATATTGCAAAAACCAATCAGTCAGCACATGGACTTGGTATCTTTTAAGCCATTTACTATCCACTTATCTTTCAAACATGTCTTCTAGAAACCATACTGTCGATCCAGTATTCCCACAGCCTCTGATCTCACTTCATTTAAGGAATGGATATTTTCATGTGAGTTCAAGAGACCCTAAACAACACCCCAGATAAGGCCCTATATTCTCCATGTCTTTCTCTCTCTCTTCACATGGCCCTAACACATGAAAGAAAGAGGATTCATTCCCCTTCTGCGGCTCTTAATATAGGTTTTGTTGACTATTAAAATGATGGGAAGTACTCTCTCTCCCTCCCTATATCTCTTTATGTTTGCGTCATCTAGAGTTTGTTTAAAAAAAAATAATAAGCACCTCTAAAGGAGAAACATAAGCATTAAAAATGAAATGAGTTTCTCTAGAACTAAAATAACTCATGCTTAAGCAAATCTGTAAAAAATCTTTCATATTAATTTTTCTATCTGATGAATTTTAATTCATATGTAAATTAACTTTAGTTTATGGAGAAGCTTATTTCATCCTTTCTTCTAATTTTCTTTTCCTAAAAGCGTTTATAGGGACATTGAACCAAACATGTTCACAGTAAAGTTTGGCAAAATATATTGGCTCAACAAGCGAATCCCTGCCACCCATGTAGGGGACGGCACCCAAAATCCCAGAAGACAATACATCAATAGCATGCTAGGGAAACCAACAAATGCCCAACCCCTACAAGATTATTGGACAGGTCAAAACCGCAAATAGTTTTAACTAGCTTCGTTGAAATAGTAACCCATGCCCATGGGGAATAATATATGTATTCGGTACAAATTCAAAAGCAGATAAAATGTATTAGTCGTATTATTGAAAATAATATGACATAAGATAGTAACAGCAATAGAGTGAATTAGAAATAATGTCGACACGTACCCTCCACCGCCTGAGGCGTTGAACCGGAGCATTCTTTGTTCTGGTAACATCAAATGGATCAGCAGAAAAGTCTCCATCATCAAAATCATCAGTGGGAGGCCCGGCCTCTACATCACCCGGCGTCTGGCTGCCAGGAGAACCCTTGGAGAAGCTCATGCTTCCGAAAACTGTCGCAGTAAAGATGACACCGTCACCACCTAGTATCACTTACTACTACCACTTCACAGTATATCATTAATAACCGTTTTTATTAACAACCATTCCACCTCCACTCTCGGGACAAACCTCGCCGTATCACAACAAGAAAACCTAAATTCAGTTTTTCTACTTCGGAAAAGAAAGCAGTTCAAATATCCACCCTTCAAATCTCAACTGATATTTGTCGTTTCATTATTATTCAAAGTCGCAGTTCACTTAGCACTGATCCCTAAATTCAAGTCAATCACTTTCAATTGCACAGTAAAACACATATCTCTAGAAAATTAAGACCCCTAATATATACGCACCATTACATTAGGCTTATATAGTGCATAATGAGTATCATCACTTTATTATGTAGCAATAAGCATAGTAGCCCGTGGACTTACTGGGAAAATAAAGAGACTATATCAGTAGTCTGGTGCCGATAGCGGTATTCTCGTCTTTTTCTTCCTCTGAAACCTGAAACCCTTCAGAGAAGAAAAAGAACACTATTACACTAATAAATAACGCAACAGCATTTAAAACAACAATTAAATTAATTTCCATTTCCGTTCACGAGATTTCCACCTCATGCAAAAGAATCCTCATTAATAGAATATATATACGCATCGGTTCCCTCCTTCGAGGAAATTTCGTTTCACGATTTAAGTGCAGTATACAGTTTACGCGCCTAAATTATATTCTCTTTAACTTTTCGTTTTCTCATTTCCAAGATTGTTGAATCAACCTTTTTTCCAATTTCTAATAGAAGCCTTTTCGCGTCATCAGTTGATAAACGCAACATTTCCTGTAGTGGAAAGTGGCTCGGTTTGATTCAGTCCAATTAATAGCCACAACAGCACGAGAATCAGAACCTCTTTTTTTCACGACAAATCAGAACCTTCACTTTTGGAAACGACAATGACAAAAAAACTGAATATGTTTAGTTAATGCAAAGTAAGTTTTGACATATGATGCAGGAAGTATCGAAATAATGGTTGAAAAAGACGAATAACTAACTTATGGCACAAATCAAAAGCGGCAAGTGAGCACTCACTAATGCAATTCGTGAGATTGGATGCTTCAGAGTTCAGGCGAGGAAATGAACAATGGCATGTGAATAATACGAACCGTACCGTCATAAAATATTCAATGGAACGTTACTCTCAGTGTTTGCACTTCTCAGTTGATTGATTCAGTGAAATCGCACACAAACAAACTTTCAATAATGCTAGAGCTTAAACTCTCTTACTCTTATATTCCATACTTGGTTTGGGTTGCGCACTGCTGGCAAACAATAAAATACGCTCTTGCGTTCTTCTTTTTCTGTAACACAGCTATGCAGATCTTGTTGAACGCGCCGAGAATAATTTGAAGGTAAAAAGACTTCAATTTCGTATTGATTTAGTTTTTACTCTTTAAAAACAATTTTAGTAATTAATTTTCAAAATCTGCTTTTAAGGATAAGTTTGAAAAGAAAAAACAAGTTTCAGTGGCTGATGAGAAAGCAATTAAAAAAAGAAAATACACTTTTTTTTTTCGTTTTTGTTTTTTGAGCTTTGAAAACATCTACAAAGGAAGGAAATAACTACCCTTTGATGATTTATTTACTTTTAATAATTGTATTTATTATTTTAATATTATATTGATATTTTAGCCGATTTGTTATTATTATAATAGAGAAATTTATTCAATAATAATCATTATTGAAATTAATGTGTACTTAATTAAGTAGATTATAGGTTTTCTCCACCAGTCACTATAATACGGAAGAGCATGTCTCCGTGCATCATGGCCGAATGCACGCCATTCTGGTCACAAATTGGAATTCCAACCGGGAATAATAAATTTTTCATGTTAATGTATCTATTTCAATTTTTTATTTAATTACAATTTATTAAATTTTTCTGAATTATTTATCATTAATTTAATACATTTTAATACTTTCAGAATATGCAATTGACTTCTATCTCTTTTTAAACTTTATATATTTTTTTATTATTGAAAATTGTAAAATTAAAAGATGATCATTAGATCCACCACACACACGAGTAAGGAAATCAGATTCACCGCTGAATTCATTATTACCGAAGAAGAAAATGAATGACATTAGGCCAAACATTTCTATACATGAAAGAAAAAACAAAGTTTCCCTAATTCACGTGACATTGTCCCTCCAAAAATAAGAAAAGGCAAAACATTTTAGTTGGACGAAACTTGAAATTCGCGTCGATGTGGGGATAAGAATTTGGAGTAAAATTCATTTATGGAAGAGCTTAACATTTCATAACAAGTAAAAAAAGTTGAACTTTAAGAGACAGATAGAAGTAAAAGATTGTTTAAGAGAGATTATTATTACCTTTACAGAATGATGCTGGCTTGAACTATTTATTCTGGAGCAATGTATACATCATTTGCAGCAGATTGCAGTCAGAACAAATCTGCAACTCCTTGCAAGATATGATATCTTCTCTTCAGAAATGAACACTTTAGTTTGTCTTCAACAGATAATGTTAACTACTATTTCAGAGTTTGAAATTCATTTCACCATGCATGAAATGAAGGAGCATTTGAAGAATGCAGTTGCAGAGTGCTGATTTTATTTGTTGGTATAGTATATCCCTCTTTCCTTGAAACTTCCATTACTCAATAAATTTGTTTACAGAATCAAGAAAGGTATTGCAACATGTCTTGTCCTTTTGGGAAAACCAAAATGCTTCTTCTATAAAGAGTGGTTAGAATTTGGGAACTGTATAATAAAGGAAGCTTTTGACAGTCGTAGGTACATTAGGTAAATAAAGTTAACCGTAGTATCTAGTCCATTTCAGTGTTTAAATACAAGTAGGAAATGTAATATGATTATCTAGTCCATTTCGTCTATGTGATGTTGCAACTCAGACTCAGTGTTTAAATACAAGTAGGAAATGTAATATTAGTTTATTAGGTGTATTTCAGAAAATGTTAATTATAACAATTATGGTGTATAAATGATAATTTATAACGAATCTTCAATAAATATTTTTAAAATACCAAATATTTATAAGTATATATAAATTTAAGGGATAAATATATTAAAATTAAAAGTTAATTTTTTATTTATATACAAAATTTTGTCTATAATCTATAACTATATACAAAGGAGATTTTTTTCTTTTGAATCTACATTTTATAATTTTAATTTTGTTCTTTATAATATAATTATTTATTAAATTTTTAAAATTAATCGTTATTCTTACAATTTTTTTTATAAAATTGTCTATCTTCTCTTATTATTCTTCCTCTGTACATCAATACTCATCGACAATTGTTTTTTTTATTTTCTTTTTCTTTATTTTATTTTATTTTTAATAAATATAATTTTATTTTTTATTTTAATTTAATAATATTAAAATATCATTACTTATTAATATAATATTATACATTTAAAAAATATATATTAATACAATAGTGCGTATATTTATACTAATATACAAGGCCGCCTCAGTATCAACAAAAATTTTTGTCCCTAAACTTATATAAGCTACTATTGTTATTTGAGAGTTGTTGTTCAGTTATAAGAAGAATAAAAAAATGGGAAAATGGGTTGAATCAGAGTTTAAAAGAAAAAATTTAAGTTGTAACTTCTATTCGTTAAGAATTTTGATTGTAGACACGGTTTTGAAAACACTTAACCCGAACTACTACGTTATTTTGGTGTGATATTTCTTATTATTCCTTATTTTGTTTGTGTATTTTATTATTATCATATTATTGTTTGTTTTGAAAATGCTTCTAATGGTTTCTTTAAACTTATTCCACATATGTATACGATGTTGTGTAGTGATTATAAAATAATTAATTATTTCTTTTGTGTACATAACGTGGATTACAATTATTATGTTCAATATTGAAATAAGTGGTGTTGCAAGTTCTAGTGTAGAGATTAAATAGAACTAATAAGATTTTTTCATTTTTTAATATTTAAAGATGTGTATATTTGCGTGTTTAGTAAGGCATTTTATCTTCCAATGACTTTGTATGAATATATGTATTTTATATAATTATGTAAAGATGGCTATATATATATATATATATATATATATATATATATATATATATATATATATATATATATATATATATATATATATACATATATATAATTACATGTAGGCCCATTTAGGACACAAAGAATAAGACTATAAAATTATTATAATATATAATAATAAAATTAGTATAATATATAATGATATAGGTGATTCAACATTGTTTTATTTTAAAAGATTAAATTGTCCATTTATATAATTAAAAATAATAATAATTAATTATAATATAATTATGAAAAAAACAAAAAAAATTAATAAAGAATTAAGTAATGTAAATTTAATTTAATTTATATTTAAAAAAAATTAACCGATTCAAATCCTCTCGAATCAATGATGAGTTAAATTGTCTAAGAAATTCATTTTGACATTTATAGTTTAGAAATATAAATTTATAAAATAAAATTTTGTTTCTTGTAAATTAATTTTAAATAGTATTATATAACATGTGTAAAAATTAATATTCGCGAAGTCAACAACTTGGGATTCGATTTATAACGAATGTGTGTTTGGATGAGTATTTATAGATTTAACTGTTTAAAAATAATTTTTAAATAACGTAACATGTGCTTTATTATTCGTATTTAGAAAAGAAGAAAAAAACAATATACAAGTTTTCATCAAACATAAAAGTTTTCTACAATTACTCCAAGTCAAATATAGTGTTAGATCCATATTTTTTTAGTAACTTCCTAACATGAAATAAAAATATTTAAATATTCACAAAAAATTATATTAGTTCATATATTTTCATTAACAAATATTTATGGTTAATGTGTTACTTTTGTTAAGTAAGAACAATAACTCGTATTTCAATATAATTTCAAATTAGTTGACATAACTGACAATAAAATTATTAAAAAATAGTGAAAAGGCCAAAGTAATCAATGTTAATATAATTTTAAGTGAGAGAAAAATTAAAGGTAAATAAATAATATTATTTACTGTATAAAACATAAAATTAATATAGTAATGAATATTTTTTATCTATATATTATTGGTTATGATTACAAAAATAAGTTGCTTCATGTTTTACTAGTACTGGATGCATCTTTTTTAAAGTAACTGTGTTTGAATGAAAAAAAAAATGAAGATAAATTATTTGTATAAAAAATTTAAAATGTTTATATGATGAAATATGTTGTTTTAATAACAAATTTAAAACAATTGAAATTTTATAAATATAAATGGATAACTTAAAATTATAAAATGTTAAAATCCATCTAAAAATAAATAATTATAATATATATATATATATATATATATATATATATATATTAGCGTAAACAGCTATCGCGGCTGTGTATGCAATTTTTAAATATATGTAATATTATATTGTAATGTTATTAAGTTAATATATAAACTAAAATTATATTTATTAAAAATAAAATGAAATATATGATAACAGATGAAAGAATAACCATTGATAAATAAAGAAGAAGAGAAAAAACAGAGATAACCGATTTTATAAAAAACTTGTACAAGTAATGCTCAAATTTTTTAAAATTTAATAAATTATTATATTTAAAAGATAGAATTGGTATTTTGAATTGTGAAAAAAAAGAATAATATATATATTACTTCTCTTCTCAAATTTATAAATTTGTTGTTCTCAGTCCCGGTCAAAATATAATTGAGTCAAATTTTTTCGAGAAGTAATGGACTTTCACGACTTGATACCGTTATTTCAACTAATGTTTAAGATTTGTTTTTATTAAAGTTAATTTTAATTATTTTTTATTTATCATTGTAGAGACTTTTTTATTCATAGATAATGTTAGTTAGAATTTTATTTGTCGATATTTCTAATATTTTTTAATTATCAAACATTTTTTGTTGATGACAAATTGAGTTTATTTTTAGTTGAAGTTGTTTTGTCATCAATATTGATTAAAATTTAAGTTATATTTACTTTTCAACCAATATTAACAAAAACTATTTTTGAATTGATGTCTAATTGAATTTTTATTGATATTAATTAAACTATTTTTTGAATAGTGTAAATAAAAAAAATCAGTCGACATTGTTGGAAGTTATTTTCTATACTATTTCTTATGGACATCAACCAGAGTTATACAATTGCAAGAGTGACTAATTTTTTAGTGTGAATATTAATAATTTTTTTATCGAGGTCACCAATGATTGTATTATTTTGTGGTAGTTAAAATAAAAAATAAAAATAGATTTTAATGGTTTTATTTAATCAAAATACCTTAAAAATAAAACAATTTTATTTTAATAGTATGATAGAGTCATGTTGACTTCAAAAATACTAAACGTATATAATTTTATTTATTTTTTTAGTGGAAAGATTGTGTGGTTAATATTCGATGGAGAAATATGGGATTTTCTAATTTATACTATTATTAAATAAAAAAAAAATTATACAACAAAAATAAAACAATCTAATGTGAAAGTGGAAGAAAATATAAATATTGTTCAGGAGAAGTATGGTACATTAATTTAAGAGAATTAATTCTGCCTTTGATTTTTTATTTTTTTTTAGTTTAGTTGAAGACGAGTTTGAAATACTTTTAATTTACTGTCTTTAGTCCATATATTTAATAAACGGACAACTATAATAACCCACACAATTTTAATTGTTGAATTTTTATGACACCCTTGAAAAATTATAAAAAATTAATTATATTATTAGTTTACAATTCAATTTTTACCATTCTTTTACTTGTCAGTTTAATTAGCCAATTTGAGTGAACAATTGTAATATCACTTTATTTTACGTTTTTTATATTAAAGGAATTCATTTTAAAAAAAATTATTAACATCACACTGATATCTATATATGGATTTATCACATTATGACATCTGTTAATAATTAGATGCTAAAAGTTACTAATAGGATTAAAATCGTCTATTTCTCAAATGTATGAACTACATTTGGAAAGTTAAAATTAGAAGACTAAAATTATCTCTATTTTTCTCTCTCTTAAAACTAGAAGACTATAATGAAAATTTTAAAATTGTGGGCCAAAGTGATAGCTACAAAATGGCCTTTACAAAATCGTAAGGGTATTTTACTTAGTGTCTAAATTTTACAAAATTGATTTAAATAACTATTTAGTCTCTATTACATTTTTTTATCCCTTTAATTTTTTGGTCCTTAATTGTTTATGGTTCAAATAATGGTAGATGTCGTAATGGAACAAACATTATACTAAAGACAAAAAGATTAAAAATAAAATATAAAAAACACTCATTATGTCATAGGAATCTGCTTTTTTTTTAAAGGTTTTTGTATTCTAAATTTTAATAATAATTGCATATCATATTTATTAAAAAAAAAAAAAAAACTATTTACACTGAGTCGTTTAGTTTATATGATTCAAACATTACAAATCAAAATTTCCCTTTTTAGATCTCCCTATTAACCCTGCGGTAATTGTTTTTCTCCTTTAAACTCAAATCACAACTTTAATCAATATATCTAAACCCAACACATTGTTGTTATACATATAATAATTGATCAGTAAAATTTATAAAAATAGAAAATATAATAAAATTCGTAAAACAAATGAACAGTTAAAACTGAATTTCTTTATTTACTTCAGAAGCTTCCAAACCATAAAACTAATTAGTATATCTTGTTTCGTTCCACAACTAATAAAGAAGGGTTTGATTTATAAAAGTAATTATAGTATATTATAAAGCTAAGTACTTGGCTTGAACCCTAATTAAGGGATTAAAAGTGGTGAGAATGGAATAGAATAGAAGGCATCATACCTTCAGTGCAGCAGAAAAAAGGAAAAGGGATAGATGGATCCATGGATGAAAGTGAACAGCGACAGCAAGTGACGAAGAAAACGCAATATTCTCTCTGCTCTCATCCCAAGTTTTGAATCTGCTTATTCTTTGGAGTAATCTTTAAGTTTTAAGCACTGCATCATCGTCGCCTTAAATATACTACACTCTTCTCTTCACCAAAAACGAAACTTCTTGGAAATTTAAGTGGGGTCTATACATACTATTTTCTACGATTATTACCTTTTTTTAATTTTTATTTTTATTGTTATGTTTCAATTTGTTCGTTCAATAATTGATTCCCAGTAATATCACATTAAATAAACTATTTGTACGATAAATTTGTTCATTTTTACTATGTTTACCAACACCGAAAAAGTTTATATATATATATATATATATATATATATATATATATATATATATATATATATATATATATACTTGTGTAATTGAAGGAACCATCGAGTGTATAAAAAATAAATGTTTAATTAGTGAAATGGTATCCATCTTCGGATTTGTCAGTTTGGTACTCGTTTTTAAAAAAGTATCAATTAAAAAAGTACAAATATAGTTAATGTCATTAACTGTGTCATGTATCAGTATGTCATTTTATTTTTTTTTTCACATTTTAGGTCCCTAGTGTGACACATGACAATGTCAGTGCCACATGACAAGGTAGTGATGACAATGTTAGTGTCACATGACAAGGTGGTGTCACATGACAAGGTGGTGTCACATGTTAATGTCACTACCAAATGTTATTATATTGATTTCAATTCAATCTTCACATATTTATTTGTTTCGATTTAATCCTCACATATGTCATTTTGATTCAATTTAGTCTTTTTTTTTTCAAAATAGAGAAATATTGTCTCTCTCTTAAGACAAAATTTATTATTTATACTAACATAAACACAGACGTTATCGCGCCTATGTGTAGGCATTTTTTAAATATGTGTGATATTATATTAGTAGGTGATGATATTGTAATGTTAATAAGTTAATATGTAAAATAAAATATTTATTAAAAATAAAGTGAAATATATCAGAAAAAATGAGAGAATAACCGTTGATAAATACAGAAGAAGGGAAGAAGCAAAGATAGATGATTTTATGAAACACTTGTAAAAATAGCGGTCAATTTTCAAAAATTTAATAAATAATTATATTTTAAAAGGTAAAATTGGTATTTTGAGATGTGGACAAAAAAGAAGGATTCCTTTTTATATATTGTTATAGATAAATGTTATATTAATATTTTTTATTAAAAAAATTACTTATAAAATTAAGTATTGATGTTTGTATTAAAATTTAATGATAAGAGTCGTGAATAACAAAATACAGTTCATAATTAACAAACATGTAATATGTTATAATGTCCTTTTTAATAAAAAATATGAGTATTAGTGAAAATGTTATACTCATATTTTTTATTGGAAATTACATTATAACATATTACATTTTTATTAATTTGTTAACACATGTTTTGCTATTCATGACTTTTACTACTAAATTTTAATACAAATATCAATACTTAATTTGTAAGTCATTTTTAATAACAAATATCAATATAACATTTATATAAATAATAATTTTGGTCTTAAGGGAGAGAAAATATTTCTCTGTTTAAAAAAAAATGGACTAAATTGAAACAAAAAAAAAATATATGTGAAAATTAAATTGAAATCAAGACAATGACAGTTGGTAATGACATTACCACGTGACAGTACCTTACCATGTGCCACTTATAATGCTTCGTGTCACATCAAGGACCTGACACGTGACAAAAGAAAACGAAAAAAAAAATGAAAAAAACTAGAGACTGACATGTGGTACGCCACGCCTTTAATGACGTTAATAATTTTTTGTTTCTAAAATGGACCTAATTAAGGCACTTTTTTAAAAGTTGAGACGCACTTGACATTTTTTTAAAAGCGGATATCAAACTCACACATCCAAACGAAAGTGAATATCATCTGGCTACTTAAACCAAAAAGAAAACATTAAAAATGATGTTCACCTTCTTCTCCTTCAATATCCTTTCTCTCCTCTCAAAATTAAGAAGGTTGAAAATATATTAAATTTTAATTTATCATTTTATTTTATTTTAATTAAATTAATTAGTTTTGGATTTTTTTAATTTAATTTGTATTAGATTAAATCTAGACTAAATCCATTTTTTCAATTAGATTTAATCTAATGAGATTGACTTAATAGGATTAGATCTATTAAACGTAACTCTTGGGCCTATTAGAAACAGGTTGGGTCGACTTGACTAAATATGGGTTCGAACTGATTAGGCTCTTTGGGTTCGGGTTGACTTGGTTTCACTTGATCTTGACTCGATTAAGTTCAACCTTTGTTTCAGATTGACTTGGTTCAACCTAGACTCGAATAAACCTAGACCCAGGTTGACTCATACTCACTTGGGTATGGTTCACTCGACTCAACTTGAGTTTGGACTGCTTTACCTCAATCTCGGCTAGAGCTAACTTGAGTCAACCTAGGCACAAATGGAATCAAATTAAGTTTGACTCATTTTGACCCAGCTTGACCTAGGATTGGATCAACCAAGCTAAACTTCGATCTAAGTCAACTCGACTTGACTTGAGCTCGTGTTGACTCGGTTGGATCCTAGGCCCGTAATGACTCGACTCTACCCTTTTGTTTGAGCCAATTAGTTTTGACCTTCAGCCTACAATGATTTGTCTCGACTTCCATCTTGGTTTGCCTCAGCTTGATTTTTTTAAACCAAGTGGACTCAGGTCGACCATTGCCATTAACTAACTTTACTTGACCTTTAGCTTGGATCGACTCATTTGAAAAAAATAAAAAAGTACACCAAAGATATGTATTTTTTATATATAAAGAGATACATTTATTTGGTGTCCTTTCCCGTTTTTCAATTTTACCTTCTTAATTATTATTTTTCTAAATTTAAATAATTATTCATAATAAAAAAATATTTTTCAGTATTATCATTTTGGTAACTATTTTATTGAATTTAAATAATTACGCATTATAAAAGAATGAGTTAAATATATTTTTGGGTCCTTAACTTTTAGTGAAAATTGAAATTAGTCCCTATTTGAAATTTTAGACCAATTTAGTCCCTCATCTTTAATAAATGGGTGAATTTAGTCCTTTTAACTAAATTTTGTTAAGTTTATTTAACATTTTAAACGTGTTTCTAAGTAAACATTGTATCGAAAATGAGTTAAAGTATGTAAACAACTCAAATATTATCATAAAATATGTTTAAAACGTCAAATAAACTTAAACAAATTTGGTTAAAAGGACTAAATACACGCATTTCCAAAATTGAGGAACTAAATTAGTCTAAAGTTTCGAGAATGAACTATTTCCAATTTTCACCAAAAGGTAAGGGACCAAAAACATATTTAACCCTGAAAGAATTATTTACTCTTTTATCATTTTAATAATCTATAATTATATATAAGAAGATACCTCTATGGTGTTCTACTTTTTTTAAAAAAAATTTCTCTTAATTATTATTTTTAAATTTAAACAATTATTTGTAATAAACAACTATTTTTTAATTTTATTATTTTAATAACTACTTTTTTTAAAATTCAAATAATTACTTATTATAAAAGAATTATTTATTTTTGTAATATATATATATATATATA
>Ga0214544_1003998_pt1 | contig 29939 bp, 13 predicted proteins | sample CNSS3metaG_FD_160074 | JGI IMG/M metagenome (GOLD analysis project Ga0214544, IMG submission 160074) | Root nodule microbial communities from cowpea collected in UCLA plant growth center, Los Angeles, California, USA - CNSS3 | ecosystem: Host-associated > Plants > Roots > Nodule | place: USA...
ATTTTTAAGTGGTGAGTGATTTTTTGTTTTTTTTTTTTTTTTTTTTTTGGATTATATGAGCATTTTCTGATGTTGAGAATCAATTTCATTGTGTTATTTATGTTATCCATTCCCAACTTTTGTCTGCAATTGAAACTCTAATAGGATTGTGTATGGAATAGGATTGCATTTTTGTGCCGACCATGTTATTCAACCCAGTTTGTAGATATTAGACCACTCACAATATATAATCACAACGTTGAGATGTCTCCTAAGAAGGATATGTGTTGGTATTAGAAATTCAATATGGAATAGAGATATATGCTCTATCAGGAAAAGGATATCAAGAAAAGGTAAAGAAAATATTAAACAAAAACTGAACTGTATATTATTTCAATTGATGAAAACAGAGAATACAAGCTGAGGATATGTAGGCTCTAAAGTTTTCTAAATAGGTTACAGAAAACAAAAACTAACATCCTTTTAAATAACTGAGTGATTTTACATCAATATATGCAATTTCAGAAGAGGAAGGAAGTCAGTGAGACTTTCCAACACTCCAACATGAACAAAATCCATAGTTTTATTAGATGGATGGAATTTACAAAGAGTAATTACAATTTTCAACACAAGAATGTGGATGACCTAATCTAGCATGCCATAAGTTGCTAGATTCAGAAACACTGGTTACAACAGAGTCAGGATTAACAACCATACTGATAGTAGAGTAAGACTGAGGAATCTTTGACACGGTTGGACATGAACTGGCATGAATGCTGACATTTAAGGAGTATAGATCGTCAGTTCCAACAATGCCCCAAGAAGGACTTCATTGGTTGCCTGAGATTTAACAGTACAATAGTGAGGAAGAAACCTCAAAATAAACACCATTATCAAGAACAAACTTACTGACACTGAGCAAATTTCTGGTAATTGAGGGTACATGCAATAAATTGTGTAAATAGAGAGAGATTAAAATTTGTAGGATTCTTTAAACAAGAACTGGAACCAAGACTTTTCAGACCTTCACCATTACAAATATAGATTTGATCGGTCCCTTCGAAGTAATTACATTTCTGATTATTCTAAGAGTTACTTGTCACAGGAAAGGAGGCTCCTGAATATTGTATCCAAGTGGAATTTCCATTTTCTTGTGCTGAAGAATTAGTCACCATAGCACTTGGAATGCCTTGATAAGATTGATTCTTTTGGTAGGATTGACCCATGTGTTTGCGGTGTTGGCTTAGAGTGACTAGCAGAATACTGCAGTGGCTGATGTGTTGCTGGATCATATGGAACAAGAGACTCATTTGGTTGATAGGATGAATCAGGACTGTAGAAACAAATATTTGCAGTGTGATTTGAGACAAATTTAACACTGAAAGTTGGCAAATCAAATCTGCCGCCACAACCACATCCACCATGGTCACAAGCAGCCTGATCAGAAAAGGCTGGGTGATTAAAATTTCTTTTTATAGTAGTACTTTGATATTGCAATCTTGAAGAAGGATTTTCATACGATTAAGAGTAGTTTTCCGAAGGGTGAAGTAATTTCCTCTGAGAACGTTAAAAAGAGACCTAGGGATATAAAGAACATTACCAATAGATAGAGAAAAAAAAATATGAATAGTACCAACACCATATAAGGAGGCCCTAGAGCCATTAACTATGGTAAGAAAAGGTAAATAACCTGAAGTAGACAAAGAAGAGAAAGAAATATTTATTACAAGTAATGTGATTTGTGGCACCCAAGTCTAAAACCCAAGGGCCAAGAGAGTTGGAGTGAGTGAGGCCATCAAATGTACTTGTGTGTGCAACATAAGCATTGGAACCCGAGTTTTGACCATTCTCATACCATTTGAGAAATTCATGGAAGATAACTTGCTGTCCTAAATTATCAGATGATTGGACCCAAATTAGATGATTGCGAGGGTGCAACTTGGTTAACCACAACAAATCGAGAAGGATGACCACATAAAGCATAACACTAGTCAAATCTGTGACTAAGCCAATGTCAATGTTCACACTTTTGACGTCCTTTACCTGACTTGTGAGGGCTATTGCAATCATTATGCTAAGATACCAATGCAGAATAGGTCATGTATAATTGTAGAGAGAGAAAATAATTGCCAAAAGAGATAAAGAATCCTAAAAAAGTGGGAAAAATTTCAAACAAACTCCAACATTAGGTCAGATTAGACCCAAGTAGGATTGAGACAAACCGGGCTAAATCAAATTAGGCATGTGTTCAGCTAATACATTAAGCCCATGTCAAGTAGAGTTGAATATCCCACGTAAGGTCGATTAGGTCAATCCCACTCGGATTTAATCTAATTGATCAAGTTGATTTTATCTAGATTTAATCCAATTTAAATTGGATTAGAAAAATCCAAATCTAGTTAACATGAATTTAGATTTTAAATCGAATTTATTTTATTGTATTTGGATTGGACTGAATTTTGAAAAATCCAATCCATGATCATCCCTACTTTCATTAGTATCACTGCATAATGCATTTTTCTGTGACAAATAATATAATATATTCGTAATAGTATTTCTCTTGACAAAGATAGACAGAGATTTGTACTATTTGCTTCTATCTGGTAGATGTTCCTTTTGTATTAAGGTTGAGAGAGAATGAGAAAAATTTTAGGTATCCCGTGAAAAGGAACATGTAATTCCCGGAGTAACAGAGTACAGTGAAGTCCATGAATCTAACTAAACCTAACAGAATACAAAAGAGTTCTAACTAACTTGTAACTAATCTATCTAACTAACTTAGAGTTAGTTGGGAGTTCAAGAAACAGATGTACTACTATATTGACAGTTATACCTATACTGCTGTTGTACATAAAAAGAAAAGAGAATTGTATTCCCATAATTTTGAGATGCACATAATTTTCTGTTTTAGTTGATATATTATAGCTGAAAGCTTTCAGTATTCCCTTGTATGTTGGTCTTTTCTCATTGACTGGTGCATTATGTCACTTATCATGGTTTTTTTTTCCTTGAAGATTTATGGGTGATGGTGTTCAAATGTTTTTTACTGCAGTTTGAGAGATCTGCATCAGAAGTGCACAAAGGAGATGGATGATTATGTCGGCTGCATGTACTACCATACAAATGAATTTGACTTGTGTCGCAAAGAGCAGCAAGCATTCGAGCAAAAGTGTTCCTTGGAATGAAACTAAGCACTGTGTTGTCGAAAATAATAACAGCCCATTTGGATTGAGCCAATGCGCCTGTTTTCTAAAAAATCATTGATCTTTTCTGTTTGTACAACAGTGTTGGAATATTACTATTGACAATGTTTTTCCTCTAAAATTTTCTGCAGCATTGCATGCAAGCAGGACAAACTAAACCTCTTCAAACATAATAACTGATAAGAATTTTGTACTGTTGCAACATGGTTGTAATTTGGTTATATGTTCAAAATGCATTCTGATGCCTTGGTGGTTCCTGCCAACTGAAGTAGACAAGTAAAACACCAAACATTCAAACCACAAGTAGCACACCAAAATAAAAAATCAACCATGTAATTTTTTTTCCCTGAAACACATTACTATTGTTGAAGTTCAAAATTGTAGTTCTTGTTTTGACACCAATTATATTTATAACCTTATTTAAAGTTGCTTTCTAGATTGAAACTTGTCTGATTAAGGTGAAAAAACATTTATTGAACCCTAGCAAATTAGTCAAGGAATCGTTGTCTCGTAAGATTTTAGCTTTCCATTAATCTTGTGTGGAGATTTTTATCAATGCAAATATTATTTAATTAAATTAGTTATGTGAAGCTGACATAGATTTGATATATACTTTTTAAAATGGTAGTAAAACCAATTTTAGTAAAGTTTATTGAATTTATGTGGCATCCGTTATTCAATTTTCTTTGCTTTCACACTTGACTTGTCTAGTACCTTTTTATGAAAAGGTATATTAAAAATTTTATATTATGTGACTGACCAAAATATATCGAAAAGATGTGTTAAAAATTTTGTATTATATGACCGATCAAATTATATTTAATAAGTAAATGTAAATTTAATTTTATAAATTAATTTTGTGAGATTAAGTTAGATTTAAAATTATTAATCTAAATCAATGGATTAATATTTGCCGGGTGAAATTATAAAAAAAACTATTGAAATATAAGAATCGAGTCAGTGAAGAAGAATTTTGAAAAAAAAAAATACATAATAAGATGTTTTGTTTTATGTGTAACATTGCTCAATGATCAAATTAAGGTTTGTATTTGTTCAATTATTGTAATAATAAAAAATCTGACCATTGAAGTTATGCATTTTATTTTATTTTTATTAAAAAGTAGAAATATAATGTTACTATGAAATTAATTTCCATATTAACAGTAAATTGGAGCTTATTTCTCAACCAAATTACGAGAGCATCCCTTCTGATCTTGTCCACTTCGCTTCATTCCAACAAGCACGGATCAGGGCAATTTCGTAAATGTATTTCCATTCTCCATTCTCTCTTTCCCATTTTCCCAGTAATTTTCTTTCATTTTTTCAGGAACTCAAGACACTGATCGAATTGCGCTTTCTCTTTTTTGTTGTGGCTAACAAGTATTGAACTGCAAATGGCGAGCGCTGTAGATGCTTCGGGAAATCCAATCCCATCGTCGTCGGTGCTGATGGCATCATCGAAGCACATTGGGATCCGGTGCCACTCTGAGAACTTGGATTTTCTCAAGTGCAAAAAGAAAGATCCTAACCCTGAAAAGTGTCTTGACAAGGGTCGGGATGTTACCCGCTGTGTCCTTGGACTGTGAGTTTTTCTTGTCTCTACTGACTTTTGTCCCTGTTTGGTAGGTTAGAAAATTTGGAATAGGTTTTTGTTGATTTTTTTAGATTTTGAAGTGGTGAGAGATTTCTTGATTCTATGTTTTTTTTTTTGGATTATATGAGCACTTTGTGATGTTGAGAATCAATTTCATTGTGTTATTTATATTATCCATGGCCATCATTTGTCTGCAATTGAACGCTAATAGGATTGCATTTTTGTGCCAACCATGTTATTCAACCCAGTTTGTAGATATTAGACCACTCACAATATATAATCACAACGTTGAGATGTCTCCTAAGAAGGATATGTGTTGGTGTTAGAAATCCAATATGGAATGGAGATATATGCTCTATCAGGAAAAGGATATCAAGAAAAGGTAAAGAAAAGATTAAACAAAAACTGAACTGTATGTTATTTCAATTGATGAAAACAGAGAATACAAGCTGAGGATATGTAGGCTCTAAAGTCTTCTAAATAGGTTACAGAAAACAGAAATCTAACATCAAGTTAAACTGAATGTTTTTACATCAATATATGATATTTCAGAAGAGGAAGGAAGTCAGTGAGATCTCCCAACACACCAAGATGAATAAAAATCTATAGTTTTATTAGATGGGTGGAATTTACAAAGAGTCATTACAATTTTCAACACAAGAATTTGGATGGCCTAATCTAGCATGCCATAAGTTGCTAGATTCAGAAACACTAGTTGCAACAGAGTCAGGATTAACAACCATACTGATAGTAGAGTAAGACTGAGGAATCTTTGACACGGTTGGACATGAACTGGCATGAATGCTGACATTTAAGGAGTATAGATCGTCAGTTCCAACAATGCCCCAAGAAGGACTTCATTGGTTGCCTGAGATTTAACAGTACAATAGTGAGGAAGAAACCTCAAAATAAACACCATTATCAAGAACAAACTTACTGACACTGAGCAAATTTCTGGTAATTGAGGGTACATGCAATAAATTGTGTAAATAGAGAGAGATTAAAATTTGTAGGATTTTTTAAACAAGAACTGGAACCAAGAATTTTCAGACCTTCACCATTACCAATATAAATTTGATCGGTCCCTTCAAAGTAATTAAATTTCTGATTATTCTAAGAGTTACCTGTCACATGAAAGGAGGCTCCTGAATATTGTATCCAATTGGAATTTCCATTTTCTTGTGCTGAAGGATTAGTCACCATAGCACTTGGAATGCCTTGGTAAGATTGATTTTGAGATCTTGCAGTAGGATTGACCCATGTGTTTGATCGAGGTGTTGGCTTAGACTGACAAGCAGAATACTGCAGTGGCTGATGTGTTGCTGGATCATATGGAACAAGAGACTCATTTGGTTGATAGGATGAATCAGGAATGTAGAAACAAATATTTGCAGTGTGATTTGAGACAAATTTAACACTGAAAGTTGGCAAATCAAATCTGCTGCCACAACCACAACCACCACGGTCACAAGCAGTCTGATCAGAAAAGGCTGGGTGATTAAAATTTCTTTTTATAGTAGTACTGCTATAGTGCAATCTTGAAGAAGGATTTTCATACGATTGAGAGTAGTTTTCCTCTGAGAGCGAATACTATGAGATTCATGAGCAAGGAGAAGAGCCTCAACTTCTGTGATTGGAGGTGTTTCAAATGTGCTTTCAGTGACAGAAATAACGGGAGCATATTTTTGAGGAAGACCCTGAAGAATGACATCAATCGTCATGCTTGACAGGACTATCAAGGCCAGCAAGTTCATCAGCAATGGATTTAATGGATTTAATTTGTCTCAAGAATTCACGCATAGTTTTGTTTTCAAGGGAGTTTGCTCGAAGATTTGTGCAGAGCTGCCAAGCATGCGCCTTGATTTTTGAAAAGAAATGGCTATGAATTTATTCTCACACTTGATATGAATGAACAACTCTAAGAACTCGAGACAATATTGATTGGACAGGGTGGATTGAAGCCAAGAAAGCAAGATTTGATCCTGGACTTCCCATTCTTCATAGGTTGGATCAATAACTCCATAGGGCAATTATCATCAGAAAGGAAACACAGGAAAAATAGAATTAGCAATAAACCTGTGAAGTCTGAGTGACTTGACGATAGGTTCAACTTATTGTTTCCAATGGAGATAAATTGGAATCATCATGTCTATCCACTATGGAATTTGGAGAAAAACTGGGAAGCGGATGGGTGGGATCTTGAATTGACCATTGCGGATCAAATTCTTGCTCTTCATACCATATCAAAAAAGATTAAGCATATGTTATTTCACTTAATGAAAAAGAATAGAAGCTGAGTATATATAAGCTCTAAAGGCTATTCTTGAATCTAACTGATGTATGTAAAAAATTCGGCCATCTTCTTTCTCATTGCATAGCATAACCCCTATTGGAACTGTCCAAATTCTATCAAAAGGTACTGCTCAAGCTCGAGAAAATTTCAGCACAGGTATAAGATCTGTAATACTGTATGGAATTTTGGAATTGAGTGCTGGGCAATTGTGCAGTTAAAGCCTAACACTAGTGTTGGAAGTAGGAATATTTTAGGATATGAGAGCTTTATAGTTTTTTTTCCAAGTAGCCTACATACTTGGTAAGTTGGTATAGCTAGGTTCTCAATACATCTTAGGCAGTAGTAGCGTATTAATTGTTCTTTAGTAATTTCTTTTGGCATTAATTATCTCTGTAATGCTCTTGAATATAAATAAGTCTATTCTGCTGGGTGGAAAATGTACTTAAGTTCAAAAACTATTTGTTTCTCTCTTCTCATGATGTAGATAAAATTAAGTAGTAAAGATGAGAGTGCTGCTGTGGATGAGTGAACAAATGGACAATGCATTGGACAAGATAAGATTAGGAGTAAAACATTTGAGAGAAAGTTTGTATAGAACATATTCCTGAGGAAATAGTTCGGTCTATCCTTTGGTGGTTTGGACTTCTGTAAAGAAGACCTATAGAAACTTTAGTAAGGAGAGTAGATTAGTTGAAATGGGAAGTATAGCCTTACCGTGTATTAGTATTAGAACATGGATGACTGTCATTTTTTCATTACATGAAAGTCCCTTGTGGTCCTTTCCATATCATCTATGTTTATTGCTGATTTTACACCCTTTCTTCATCAAATTCATGGATTTGTTCATAAGTAATGCTTTGGTAGTTTTTTAAAATTTTAACATTTGTTGACTTGGGAATGCCAAATTTTTAACGGATAGTAACACATGTTTGAAAGATGAATTATCAAACTTAAAAATAGATGGATGCAGCTCTTTGCTTCTAGAAGCTGTATTAGTGGTAGAACTTGGATTTCTGAACTATCTTGTCAATTGTTACGTTACATGAAAATATTTTATGGTTGGTTCACGTATCAAGGTGATGATGATGAAATTCTTTTTCTGCAGTTTGAAAGATCTGCATCAAAAGTGCACAAAGGAGATGGATGATTATGTTGGCTGCATGTACTACCATACAAATGAATTTGACTTGTGTCGCAAAGAGCAGCAAGCATTTGAGAAAAAGTGTTCTTTGGAGTGAAACTATGCACCGTTGTCAAAAATAATAACGCAGGCGAGTTGGAGTGAGCCAATGCATTTGTTTTCCATAAAATCATTAATCCTTTTTGTTTGTACTACAGTGTTGGAATATTTACCATTGACAATGTTCGCCCTCTAAATTTTTCTAGAGAAATGCATGCAACCAGTACAATACCAAACTCTTCAAACATAATAACTGACAAGAATTTTTTTTCTGTTGGAACATGGTCGTAATTTGGTTTCTGTGCTCAAAATGCATACCAAACCACAAATAGCACACCAAAATCTGGTAATTGTATGATTATCATCTATCAAAATTCACTTGTGCTAATTGAACGAGTGAATTTTTTTCTTATTTACGATGTTGTTCCTCTATACTAATTTCATCAAATATTCAATGAGATTGTGATGAGATAAACAGGGTATAAAATGACAATGAGTAAAGAAATTGTACAAATCCATGTCCATCTAAATGCATCAGCTTAATTGTTGTGTTGTTGGTGGGTGAGGTGGGTGAGACACATCAATTTTTTTAACGAAACCAAACAATTTTTAGATATTTAATAAATTTCACTCAAAAGAAAAATGTGTTAGTAACATATGTTAGTATCTTAATATTTTAAAAATGATTTAAGATTCTGTTCGGACAATTTTCTGTTCATATTGCTATAAAAAAATAAGAAAAAAATTGAATATTAGTGCATATGAACTAAAATTAAACTATTAAGTAAACAAGAATACCTCAAAGCCAACATCATTTTCAAGATGATAAGTTTTTTGCAAGTAATGGAATGATTTACTCTCTACCCATAGAAGTTGAGCTTAAAAATACATAACATGGAGACTTTTAGTACAACAAAATGAAACAACGTTCTGAGTAATAATAATAAATAATATCAATTACACATTCTAGCATGATAGGTTAATAGTGAAGTTTAACAACAAACTTTAATTTAATATATATTACGTGGAAGGATATATTAACATTTTATTTTAATAATAAAATGATAAATAACGACAGTTAAATTTGTTTCAATTTGAAAAACGGGAGAACTAAACATGCAATTGAAATTTTCTAAAAACCAAAATTATATATTTACGAAACTATAGAAACTATAATTGGATAAATGATTTTTTTTTCGAGAAAACTTTGTAAGGGTTTTTGCTATAAAAGCATATGTTGGGTTCATCAAAAATATTTCCCAACCGTTATTTATTACAGCTTTTTATTTTTCAAAATATAGTATTAGTAAATATAAAATCTTTTAGAAGTTTTAAAGCAATGAATTTATACGGCCTATCCTAAATTCAGTTATATTACAGTGCTTTCATGGATTTAGTTGTTGTTTTATAATTTACCTAAAACTCACCAATAACTATAAAAATAAATAATATTACTATTTAAAACACATAATTTAACATTCAACTTTACTCCTATAGTAATCTATAAATTAATAATTTTCTTTTTATTTTATAATATATTTATAAACCATCCACTGTTATTTACGTATAATAAATATTGTTTGTGACTCGAATAGAAATTGTTTCAGGAAAATGAATTGAACATAATATAGTTTAGTTTCTGCTTCTTGTATCTTACACCCTAATTTTCCGTAGTATTTAAAACTGTTTTAAGAGAAACTAATCTTTATATAATTAAACAGAACATTTAAGAACATAACGGTTTCGTGGTGTAGTTGGTTATCACGTCAGTCTAACACACTGAAGGTCTCCGGTTCGAGTCCGGGCGAAGCCATTTTCTTGATTTAAAATTTTTTAGAAAATGTCATTTTTTTTTTGTTTTATTAAGTTTCACAAGTTTGTTTTTCAGTTAGGGAAGAAAAACATTGGAAAATATGAAAGAAACTTGTATTTTCAAAAATTATCTTTTTATCATCTCTATTATAATAAATATGTGGGTACAATTACTTAATTTTAATTAACTTATTTAGTTATTAGTTTCGAATATCACAATTTTTTTTCTGCTTATGTTAAGTGAATAGACATATTTCTCATTTTATTTCATATCTTTTCTCTCACTTTATTTTCTTATACTTTCTTTTATTTATCTCCTATCTTCTTTCAGTGGGAAAAAAAAATCTTACGCTTATTTCTTATGGATCTTTCAACATGACAGAACTAGATAAATAAGCAGTCAAATTAGATAAAAAAAAAAAAAGAAGCTTACATAACCATGTTGATTATATAATGAGGCTCTTAATTTAAGATCGATCTCTTATTTAAGACCCTAACCTAAGTGTTAAAAAAAGTAATTATATAATTAAATTAATTTTTTAAAATGGAAAAATTTAGATTTAAATAAAAATATTTAAAAAAGTGTTCTTGTAAGACCTCACAAATGCAATACAATCTTAAAAATGGCATGACAATGTAGAATTAATTTGAAGTGATTTAACTTAAAATTTCATAAGAATGTTTAAACCTTTACATTAATGATAAGAAATATTAACATATTATGAACAAACTCATACCACAAATAATATAAATAAAAACTAAACATATATTATGATATTTAACAAGAATCCTAATATTTTACATTTGTTTTATAACATACATTTAATTTCATTTATAATGAGCTAATGGTAATTAATATTATGATAATTCTATTTATAAATAATTGCGAATGTTTGTTGATTGGATTACTTTTACAAAAAACAAAAAAGTTGTTTGATCCAACTTATCATGTAGATGTAGAGACTATTACTCCATGATTACGATATCATCAATATAGACTAAATTGTTGTGAAAGAAGCATCATCATTTTGTACGAACAAGGAATTATCGGTTGTGCTCTGAGTGCAGCCAAAATTTAATAAGACATTATTCAAAAAGGACAAAACGAAGGAGAAGACAAAGAAAGAAGACAAAGTAGTGAGAATAATGGCCTCCTCTACAAATATTTTACGATTTTGAACCCTAGAAACACCTTTAAGCATCGGTTATTTGGAAAACCAAGGTCAAAAGGTTAACTACCTCGTTTATAATAAAACATGAGGCCTAAAAGGGTGCGTACAATGACAATTTTTAAAATTTGACCAGCTTTTTAGCCTCGGTTATTAAAGACCTTAAGCATATGCCCTTATTGTGTCTTGGTTGTAGGGAAATCAACTCATTTCGAGTATTAAATAATTAAAAAAAGAGTGAAAATTTTGTAAATTTGAGGAACTTATAGGCACCGAGTTGTAAAAACCGAAGCATATTAGCTTTGATGCTTCAATTTCAAAAGAATCGAAGTCCAAACCTCTGTATTCAAATTAAAAAATTCAAAATAATTGAAAAATTATAGAGACATTAGGCTTCAGTTATTGCGAAACCAAGACAGAAAGACTTGTATGTTTCAGTTATTAGGACAACTGAATCATAAAAGTTCGTTAAAATTGAAAAATTGTCATCATGTCTTAATATGCTTCAGTTCCACTCTAACCGAAGCATATAGTGCAATTTAAAAGTCCAAATCTGCACTAGTGAATGGGGATTTTACCTAGTGACACAAAGACTTAACAACAATAGATCTCACTAAAATACATTTTGAATGGATCTTATGACCATTTCAAGAATGAAACTCTAAGTCTAACTCAACCTTATAAAATTGTTTTATAAGATGAGGTTTGTATCTATTTATGTTTTAAAAATTTATCTTATCTTTAATCAATGTAAGGTCTCTAATTATATTAAACTTTTTTTATCAAGTAATATTAATTCATTTTAGTTCTCAATATATATGCCATAACATTCATAAACTAAACAATTCTTGGGCACATTGTATAATGTCAAGGAACAAAATGATCAATATTAACATAGATACATAATTTTTTATTTATCCTCAAACTACTTTTAAATATCCTAGTTAACAAGATCTTCTAACTAATAATATTAATTCCATTATTAAATTGATAATTATATTAGTAATATGAATATTCAATACATTTTGATCCCTAAACTTTAAAAATGAATGAATATAGTTCTTTTAATTCAATTGCATTGATTTTTTTTGTGTCGAATGCATTTCTCAGTAGATATTGAACTACGAATGTGTCAAACAATGTAAACAATTCCAATGCTAACATAAAAAGCATTTGACACGTCAAAAAAAAATTAACATAATTGGATTAAAAGGATTATATTCATTCATTTCTAAAATTTAGGAACCAAAATATATCAAAATTTCAGATATGAACAAATTCCAATTTTAAATCAAAATTCGGATTACAGCACTGTCAACGATTACATTAAGGTGAATCTGATAAGGCATATCCAAAATTTATATAAAGTTGGATAGTAAGTAACTTCAATAATACATTGTATCAATGAGAGAGAAAAAAAAACATAGCACGATCATTAATTAGCTTTGAAACTATATAAGAAAGAAATGAAAAGCATAACTTATATGATTTCCTCGGGCAGATGACAATTGTAATTATTTATTATGGGACTTTCTTTTGTCAATTTTGATCTTTCTTAATATATTTCTCTAATTATTTATGTGAAATACATTTTGGAATGATATATATTAATTAGTGGAGTCATTATTAAGTTTATACAGAGAAATAAGAATATTATGTGTTCTTGCACGGCTAAAATGTATTAAGCCAACCCATGTGTTGACTTATTCAGTCTAGTTGCCAAGTGAAAAAGTTGCATTGAAGAATCATCACTGAAAGGAATCTCAAATCCCATCATTCGATAATATTTTTTGCAATGAGGTAAAGATATCTTAAGACAAATATGCCACAACAATCATTGTAAAGCTTTATGAAAAGAGAAAGGTGATTTTATGTGTTGAATAAAGTAATTAATCTTCCTTAATACATTCATAATTTATAAACACCATCTCATTTAATATCCAACATACATCATTCTCACAGGCACATATCATGTTACGTGTGGCTCACATTTTTCTAATTTTAGGGACTTTTTTTTTATCGATTTTTTGCTTTTAAAAGCCAACTTGCAGGTACAATGTATTTTCAGGAATAAATTATTCATTGTTTTATCCAGAAATTGTTAACAGAAATTTTAAGGCATATGGTGTCGTGGTGTAGTTGGTTATCACGTCAGTCTAACACACTGAAGGTCTCCAGTTCAAGTCCGGGCGACGCCATGAATTTTGTTTTAGGTTTGTTTTTCTTCATTTGAGTGTTATTCTAAAAGTAATGTTTTAACATTTGATGTTCAAGTTTTGTTTTAAGACAGTGCGTGATCTAACTCTGCAGTTCTCAGTCTTAAAACTGAAAAGTGTGACTTGAAGGATTTAGGTTCTGAATTTTGAGTTTTATTGACATGTTGTTTACATGGTCTGTGTTCTTTTATGCAGCTGATATAGTTTCTTCAACAAACAAACTATACTCATCCTTTCTCAAAAATCTCTCTTTTCAACAACCTCTCTTATACTGCACTTTATCAGTAGCTTCGCTTATTTTTGTTAGTTCCCACAGAGTGAGTGATTACACAAATATTTGAAATCCCAATAAAAAGTTTGTGGATTTAAATGGAATGAGTCTGAGAAGAAGCATTCCAAGGCATTGATGTTACTCTTACTGGGAAAACAGAAAGCATCTTTACCTTCCAAACAATCATCTCCCGCCAAACTTCATTCACATTTTACAACAAAAACTAAAGCTAATCAAAATCCTTAATTGTTTCTACAACTTAACTTTTGCATAAAGAATTTTAGTATGTCAACAAATATATACATTTACTTATTTTCCTACAAAGGCTTATCTTTCCAAATGCACTGTGAAAGCAATCTCAAATTTAACACAGAAATTAAGAAAAACAAACTTAAAACAAAAAACATGGCGTCGCCCGGACTTGAACCGGAGACCTTCAGTGTGTTAGACTGACGTGATAACCAACTACACCACGACACCACACGTTTTAACTTTTCACTTAATAATTTATCTGATAAAGCAATGAATAATTTATTCCAAACATTGTAGTGTACTAACAAGTTGGTTTCTAAAAGTTAAAACTTGAGAAAGAATGTTCCTACAATTAGAAAAATGTCAGCCACACCTTGTAACATCTAAAAGAAATGATATTTTCATATGTACGTTCCTTGCATAATGCATTATGTATTATTTATTTGTATAAAGAAAATTAATTTATCTTTATTTAACTAATACTAGACTAATTAAAAGTGCATTACTCAAATGTATCATCATTAATAAATTAAAAATGTTTATACTTTTATAATAAATTAAAGATAAATCTTAATTTGAAATAAATCACAAAAACAAGCTAAACTATCGGTTGTATTCAAATCAAAATGTTACATGAAAAGTGAATGTAGATTAATATCATTGTTATTAAGTCTTTAATTTCTTCTCCTCAAAAATAAAGAAAGTAAGAGTGAATCTTTCTCTATCCTCTAAAAATTTTTTATAACATCATAAAGTTTACAACATAATTATTCAAATGAATTTGTAATTGAATTAATGAAGCAATTTTTAAAAAATTTAGATTTGCATAAATCATAACTAATCATGTGACGTCCCATTTAATAGATAAATCTAATAAATAAAAAGTCGCATAATCATAATAAAGTAGAGCCAAGGCAGAAGCATATTAGAATTAACCTTTTACGGTCATCTAAAATATATTGAATAAGAAAACTAAGACACAAAACACATGCCATAAACAGAATTTAAACACGGATTAGTTTAATTTGAAAATTTGCTCACAGGGCAAGAAACTACAAGATAACAATACTTAAAAAGGGACTCCATCATAGAGCAAAATTCAACGAGCCTAACTAAACTACAACATCTCCATCACCACTATGATCATCGCGAGCTCCCACATCTACTCACACCAAATATTTTGTGATCATTGCAAAAAAGAAAACACCACAAGAAAACATAACACAAGAAGAGAAAGGGTATGCTAAATGCAAAAAGAAAAAGAAATATACACATCGCGAGCTCCCACATCTACTCACACCAAATATTTTGTGATCATTGCAAAAAAGAAAACACCACAAGAAAACATAACACAAGAAGAGAAAGGGTATGCTAAATGCAAAAAAAAAAAAAAACACACACACACACACACACACACACACACACATATATATATATATATATATATATATATATATATATATATATATATATATATATATAACACTCAAAAGAATTGCAGAGTCATTGTCAATGGGATTCACCCTACCATACAAGGTTAGTCTCTTTAATCGTCATAAGAACCTTGGGAATTTTCTTGAAGACAAGACCTCCTGCCCCTCTCATCACATGACTTATTCCACTCTACATGAGTCTTGAATGACCATTAGAGTATTAGGATAAACCTCCAGTACCGACTCCTTACATCAATGAATACACTACTAATTAAATCAAATAGGATTTCCCCCATGGAATCTCCTATATTCTCGCACAAGCATTTGAAAACACATATTAAAAACCATACAACATATGTATCTCTTGGAAAATAAATAATTCTTATAATTTTTATCCAATCCAACTTAACAACACATTATGCAAACAATTTGGGATTTTGGAAATAAAAAAAGCAGCTTGTGTAAAGCTTCAAAAATTTTGTATTTACATTCAAATAAAAGATGATTGAATCAAGAACCAAATGCAAAAAGAAACAACTTAATTGAATAACTATAGAGAAAGTTATGTACCAAACAAGCAACATAGGTCAATGTTGTCAACAACCAAAACTACAGGGTCCTTGCGATAAAAACTGCTTTCACTACATACTCTGATTCAAGATTCGACCGGTCAAAGTCAAGAACTATGTGTCTAGGTTCAGCTGTTAAAATTTCAGCTTGATCCAACGGTTAACGAAGTTAGAGCCTTCATTTTACGAAAAGTATGCAATGTAGAAAAATGGGTAGCGCCAATATTAAAACCAATGATAGGATGCTCAAAATTAGTTGGTAACTATAAATTGCAAAGGAATACAGTATCGATGAGAAGTTCTTCCACAATGATTCACTGTTAAGAGATTTGTATTATCAAAAAAACAATTGCAACTCATTCATCTCACAAGGAAAAAGGGTGCACAATTCAAAATAGAGAGGGAGAAATGTAATTTAGGAAATTAAGAACTTTAATTCACTTAAGAAAAAAAAACCTCAATTTCATAACATCATTATTCTAGGAAGATTATAGACGTGCAAATGAAATTATTCTACAACATTATAGACATGCAATGCAATTAACTACATAATGCACATATGAGATGCCCCTCATCATTAACTTATATTTTTAAGATTTCTCGATAAAAAGCAAGACCACGACAAATATTGTTGAAATCCAAACAATATCTCACGTGGAAAACACATAATTTCTGATAATAAGATTAGAAGTTTAAATAAAACAACGAAATACAACAAGCTAATAAAAAAAATGAGACATCAACCAAAATAATGAATAAAAACAAACTTCTACAACATCCATTGATATTAATCAAACAAACTCAGCACATTCCAGAACGAAAATATGTACAATCCATTTCAAAGAAAAGAAGCAGTTCTAACTTCCCTTACCTTGACAGGTGCTAACCCAAGAATAAGCCCCAAAGGAAGAGCTTCACAACATGATTACAACTTACGGAGCTGGAAAACAGAACCAAAGGAGGTGAAAACTAAGACCCTAACAAAGGTTAAAGGATAACTGAAGCTTCCAAACAGAAAAGAAACGAAATGGAACATGAGTTTAGAGTTCTACTTCGACATTTGTAATCGATTACACAATACTGGAAATCCAAATTGTTCGAATGTAATCGATTATATGTTGATATCGTGTTGGGGTTACACATTTTCTATTTAGAAATCGTTTGGGTTGTACACGATTTCTCTTTTAAAATCGTCATGGGCCCACCACGTTCCATTTTAAGGGGAAATTTTCTACGGGATATACGTTTTTGCTTTTCATAAATCGTATAGGGGCAGCATGTTTTGCCTAAATATGTATTTGTTTTAAAAGATGCCTAATTTTGTATTTAGCCTGAGTTAAATGCCTAGTATGAAAAAAAAAAACCATCATTTTATCATGTTTTCCTTTTACTTTTAGAAGCTAACTTGTTTTTTTGAAACTAATTATTTACTTTTCAACAAAACAGATACTAATTGTAGACTTAATGCATGTGTTGTCGTGGTGTAGTTGGTTATCACATTCAACAAACAATACTCGTCCTTACTAAAAATTATAAAACAATTTTATTGTTTTAGTTATAAAATACATATGTTTTCTTTTGTAATTATTATTTTGGTTTTAATTTGTTGTGTTTATACTATTTTTCTTGAACGACACCCTTGTATAATATTTTAAATCAAAATGGATGAAGGATTTAAATGTATAAGCAAAACACTAAAATAGTCATATATATCATACATATATGAATTGCATTAGTTGTCGTGTAATCTTAACTGTTTAAAAATTTTGGGAATTATGTTGCCAAAACTTTGTGAATAAGTTTTAGTTTCAAGAATTGTATGTAAATTTAATGTGAAAGAATGATTGCAAAATAAATTATAGTGAATGAAATTGAGAATGGGAAAATATAATGTCATTAAGGACTTTATGGATATATATATATATATAGATAGATAGATAGATAGATAGATAGATAGATAGATACACATGGTATAGAGTTTAGAGAAAGATCATGTAGACTTGGGAGAATAGAGGATGGTGACATGGTTTCCCTCGATTGATGTACATGGTTAGCCGTGTAAAAATAAATCACAGGCCTCACATTCTATTCTTTTTTGTTCTCTTAACTATGCTTTTAGACGAAGAAGGTGGTGTAGTGCACACGTTGTATTTGTGCAAGCTTACGACCTAATGACACTATCCATATTGATGTAAGACCATTATGACTCGGAAGGTATAATGATATCATTTAAGGGTCCAGGATACTTGAAATGATGACTATGACAAGTTTAATGATGAGTTTGAACTCAAATTAAATAGATATGCTTAATAAAATATTGATAATGATAAGTATAACATCTTGGACTCAATATACATACATAAATTTCTTTTTGTATCAACTTGATTTTTTTTTTGCATTATTAGTTATTATTCATGCAAATTTAAAATTTTTAGAAGTTATTTCATTCGATTACAAATTCATTTGAATAATTATGCCGTAAATTTTGAGATGTTATAAAAAAGTTTGAGATAAGAAAAATAATCATTCTTATTTCTTTATAACAATAAGATTAATCTACCTTAATTTTTATTATAATTTTTTTATTTTGTTAAATCAAATGATCTAGTTTAACCAGTTTTTATGATGTATTTCAAATTAAGATATATCTTTAGCTTGTGGTAAAAATATAAACAAATTTCTCTTACATACATACATTTATTTATTTATTATATATATATATTTATTTATTTATTTTTAACAACTTAAATATTATGTATGATTAACAATATATTTTAGTGATATATTTTTATTTCATATAGTATTAGTTAAATAAATATAAATTAAGTTTCTTTACGCAAATGAACGATATATTATAAAATAAAATACATCTAAAAACACCTATTTTTTAGGTGTTACGAGATGTGGCTGATATTATTCTTTTCAAGTTTTTACTTTTAGAACAACTTGTTAGTACATTATAGTTTTTGGAATTTACTATTTATTTATTTATGGGTCAAATATATTAATTAAAAGTTTTAAAAATGTGGTGTCGTGGTGTAGTTGGTTATCATGTCAGTCTAACACACTGAAGATCTCCGGTTCAAGTTCGGGCGACGCTAATATTTACATTTTACGTTTTTCTTCATTTCAATTTTACTGTAAGCTGAACTTTCTTTCATGTCCTACTTTTCTTTTTCCCACATAGTTACAGAAACTTCATGTACATGCAATAATTTAAATTTAATATGGATAGAGAGGAGTTAATACAGTCAGAACATTTGCTAAATTCTTACAATAAATCATAAATATAAATAAATATGCATGATGTTTTAAAGTGATAATCCAATTACTTACTTTAATTTTAATAATTCATATAAGACACTGCATGATATAACTTTATAATCTGTATTTTCCCCTTTATTCATATGTTGCTTTAGATGATCTTTCTTCTTATGCTACTCCAAATGTGTCTTCTCAATAACTCCACTCAACAACTAATCTTTGCTTTGCATCTTCTCCCAACTCAAACTAGAGAAGTTGCATTCCATGGACTTCAATCTTATATACAAGGTTGCATATATGTTCAATGTTTAATTCTAAATAAATTTTGTTCTTTTCTATGAATTTTTGGTTTTAATTTGGTTCTAAAAATTGAAAAAGTTTCAATGTTCACACTACTTTGGTCATTTTAGTCTCGGCATTATTTTTTTAGTTCAATTTTGACATCCAATTCTTTAAAAATGTTCAATTTAGTCCTCTTATTATTTTTTATTCAATTTAGTCATTTTTTTAAATAATTCAATTTTATTTTTTCCAATTTGAGACCAAATTAATAATAAACTAAAATAAAAAATTAGATGACTAAATCACTAATTAAGCCTAATTTCTTTTAGTGGAAACATATCGATGAATAAGAATATAAAAATTAGGTTAAAATACTCTATTAGTCCACATTTTTGTTCCAAAATCTCAATTAGGTCTTAAAATTTCTTTTTAGTCTCAATTAGGTCCATATTTTTTAAAATGTGTAACAATTAAGTCTATTTCGTTAGTATGGTGTTAACGATGTTAAGGATGTGTCATGTGTCAGCTCCTCATGTTTTTGAATTTTTTTATTTGTTTTTAATTTTCTTAATTTTTTTTTTAAATTATTCATGTCACGTGTCATGTCAATATTGTACTACATGTCAAGTTAGTAAGGTGACACATGTCAAGTCATTGTCTGAATCTCAATTTGGTCTATATATTTGTTATTTTGATTACATTTCAATCCATTTTTTTCAATTTTCAATTTCATCATTTGCAAATTAAGAAAATATTGTGCTACATGTCTATTAAGACCTATTTGAGACCTATTAAATAAATAAATAAATCTTAAGACTTATTTGAGATTTTAGAACAAAAACGTGGACCAATGAAATATTTTAACCTAAAAATTAAATAAAAATATATAACTATTATGAATCGATACTCGTATATTGATACTCGTCTATTAATTTGCTATAATTACTTGTATGACTCGTTAGTCTTTACTATTATTATTAGGATTAAATATGTTTTTTGTCGCTTAACTTTTAGTGAATTTTGAAATTAGTCAATTTCGAAACTATGGACCAATTTAGTCCTGCATCTTTCGAAATACGTAGATTTCGTCATTTTAATCAAATTTTGTTAGGTTTATTTGATGTTTCGTACGCATTTCAGGATTGTATTTGAGTTGTTTACACTATTTGACATATTTTTGTTTTAATGTTAACTCAAATACTATATTAAAACGTGCTTGAAATGTCAAATAAATTCAACAAAATTTGATTAAAATGATTAAATTCACGTATTTCGAAAGATGAAGAACTAAATTGGTCCAAAATTTCAAAATAAACTATTCTAAAATTTACTAACGTTAATGGAAAAAAAAACACATTTAACCCTATTATTATTATTATTATTATTATTATTATTATTATTATTAACTGTATTGCTTTATTCTATAACGATAACAAATTTAACGTTGTCATTCTAAGTGTACAATTACTCTCCTGACACACAATTATCAAAGTTTATCGTTCACTCAATAGATTTAGAGTTGTATTAACTTCATATTTTTAGATTAATTATTTATTTTATGTACTTCTTCGCAACTCGATACACATTCATGAGATTCCTTTGTGTGTGTGGGAATTTGTTATAGAATTGGAGAGTGAAGAAAGTGTAGTAAGATATGAGAGTTCATGATGAAGTGAAAGATGGCATGCCAGAGTCATGTGTCTGACTCACTAGGTTGCAGAGTAGATGCAGCTCAAGGCCTAAAAGAAAGTGCAACAAATTAACACATAATTTCAGAAGCAACAATTTCAATATTGAGGAAGAATAGATTCAAAAGGCACATGGCAATGTGATTCTTTGGAGTAAGACAAAATTGGATGCCTGTGAAAGCTGCTATCAATCTCATCCATGCCTTCAACTGCACCTATTCAACTTCCAAACTACAAATATTTACAATGAAAATACAAATTTTAAAATTATTAATTTATTATTTACAATAATTAAATAAGTATACGGGAAAGGAATATATATTAAAATAAATTATGAGAAAAAAAATCATAATATCACTTGCGATTTCAAATTTTTGTTTATGGTTCATTTTTGATTTTGGATTTTCTATTAACTTTTATCTGTCGATTCAACGTTGTATCTTTAAAATATATTGATAATTATTAATTTTAAAATTTTAAAATATATTAAAATTATTTTTAAAATATCAAAATAATGTGTTTTTAATTTAAAAAAAAAATAACAAAAATTAAAGAGCGAAACCGAACTCTATTTTCTTATACATTACTTATGATTTGAAGAAAGAGAACATGGTAAGACTTTTTACAGGAAAAAATTTACTTTTACTCAGATTTTCTGAGTAAAAAAAGTTTTCCAATGGTTTCACCAAAATATTTGACGTGCCTGGCCAGTTGACATTATTTTCTTACCATTAATTGATAGAAGATTTTCGGTTTCAGATATTTTTATCAATTTGTTTTACTTCTTACATTTAAGATTATTTTGGAAAAAAAAATATTTTTTATTTAATGAAAGCTTTATACAAATTTTAATTTTACTATTTTATCTATAAATCATAATATGATGTCATATTTAAGAAGGATAGTTTTAAGTATTTAATGAATAAATTAATACTTTGCAAATTTTAAACATACGGTGTCGTGGTGTAGTTGGTTATCACGTCAGTCTAACACACTAAGGTCTCCGGTTCAAGTCCGGGCGACGCCATTTTTTTCCAATGATATTATTTTAATATTGTATTTTTATACTTCGTTTAACTTTCAAACGTATTAGGCACGGGTCGGTTCTTTTAATTTTTTTTAACCTGTATTAAAAATGAATATAATTATTTTGAATTGAAAATATGAAAAGGAAAATATCATTAATTATGAGTATTTTTTAGATAACAAATTAAATTAAATTAAATAGTATTATTTTAATACGTCTAAATTAAATACTAGATATTGATATTGAGAAAAAATTTCGTGGTTCCTATAAAATATTAGGATTTTATAATTTGAATGAAATTTATTATACATGTAATTATGTTATATGGTGATAGAAAATTTAAATTACATGCTTTTACTTTATATTGGCGTGAAATTGAATATTTTATTCCAAGAGATTTTGTTTTGTCCGTTGAATCTTTGTGTTCATTAAGTTTTTTTAAATATTTTGTAGTGAAGTTATGCCCATTAAAGGTATGTTCATTTATTATTGTTGGTTTATGATTTTTAATTATATGTTGTTTAATTTGTTTGGTTTTGATCTTTCTAAGCAGTAGTACATAATGTTGGATGATGTTTGTAAGTTGTTTTGGGAGCATATTCTTGTGTTTGACAAATTAGCATTGCTCATTGTTCCACTTACAAAGAATTTTGAGCTTAATATGAAGAAAACATAGCCTAATAATATTGTTTTGTTTGGTGTGGATGCGGTTGTTGATTACTATGGGTTGTACAATACATGTAACATGCATTTAAACTATATTGGAGATGTGATATTTTCATGGTTTTAGATGTTGAACATGTTTGACCAGGTGTTATTTTAATATATTATGCTATTTGTGTTAATATATTACATGTTTGTGTTCTTTATATATATACTGTCTTCACCTTCTACTTGTCTTATTTGATGTTTCTCTCTATTGATGTTTATCATTTGTGTGACAAACACTTATCCAATAAATTTGTTAAGAGCCATTCCACAATGAACACCTAAAAGCATAGCAGAAATATTAAACCCTAAAACAAACACAAATATAGTAATTAATAATAATTATGCTACTTTAGTGAACTTGATGTCAAACTCTTATGGGAAACAAAAAGGAGAAATCCAGTTCACTTGTTCAAAAGAAGAAATGAAGAATTTAACCAATGCTAATGATTAGTCTAACCCACTGAAGCTCTCTTGTACGAGTCCACTTTAATTTGATCTATCACTTTGTGAAGACGACATGATAAAAGATAAAAAACACGGGGTTGAATTTTTTCTTCATGGAGATCTTTGTTCACTTCACACATAATTGATCTCAAATGTTACAACAGCTACTTGTTCATGAAGCAGGATTAAGGAAGAAAAAAAGCATGTCTCAGAAAGAAGTATAGCTACACTCTTGCAAGGTGTCACTGATGGTGGTATCAGTGTCATTGTTACTAGAGCCTTTCCCATTGCATTGAGCACTTGCTGGAACTGACATGGAAAGATTTGTGCTTGGAATTGCGGAATCCTCTTTCTGCATGTTGGTTGTGGCCGGAGAGTTCGGCAACCGCGCAATGGTAACGGCAGAACAAGTAGTTGTGGTGGTTGTAGCAGCAGCTGCTGCTATTTCATGGCTTGCAAAACGCTTTTTAGCACCTCTGTGCATGTGTGTGGCACAGTACTTCTGACCAGGAAGAACAACACTCTTGCATTGCCACTTCTTGCCGTCCGTTCGCCGGCACCGGTCCGGTGCAGATTCTGTGTTGTTGGTTTTGTCATTCACGTAAGAAGGGTTGTTACCAAAAACTGAAAATGGCAGCCAAAAGAAACCAACAATGTTCTATCAGTTTTCACATGAAAGGTTGTTCTTGTAAGTTAGTAATATAACATTAACACATTAAAGATGCACAACATAGTATTTCTTTGTTGTTTCTCAACGAATGTAAGTCGGGAAATTGCTGAATTTTAACATGGATAAGAGGAAGTTACAAAATGGTTATTATGAGAAATAAGAACAATATATAGATCATTAGATCAATCATATTTAAATGTTTGACATGATCTATATTTATAATTCTCCCATTCTTAAAATAGAATTGTTCTAGTAATACATATCCCTTGGATAGGGATTGGAAGGAGTAAGGCTTTTCCACCACAGTCAAGGCTTTTAGCAGGGATAAACTAACTTTTCTTTACTTGCATCATTTAATAAGGGTTAATATGTTTTTCGTTCTCAAACTATTACAAAAAAATTGTATTTCGTCATTAAACTAAATTATAAATTATAAAGTATTTCATCCCTTCACTCTATGATAATCATGTATAACATCTGTTCCAATAAATAACATGTAAGGTGTTTTATATGTCTTTCACAAAAAGTAAGGATGAAATACTTCATAATTTAGTTTAGGGGCAAAACACAATTTTCTATAATAGTTTGAGGGCGAAAAATATATTTAACTTATTTAATAATATATGTAAATGCAATCATTCACATGGCGTTTACATTCATGCTGCTATTGTAGTTTCTGACAGTAAACAGTGTTCACCCTTATTCTTAAAATGGAATGTTGATATTTACAAATCTGTCAATGAATCTTTTGCATAACTCTACTCAAGAACTAATCTTTGGTTTACATCTCCTCCAACAAGTGATTCAAACTAAAGGATTCAGCTTCTCTGGACTTGTATCTTAACATGATGAAGACCAACAATCTCAAACAGTGTAGAAAAATAAGTGCGTTTTGTGGAACACACCTAATTCTAAGCAGAAAAAGGACCAGTATCTATGAGGGTGTCTTATGTGCATGTAAAGTTAGGAGTAAGTTTTGGAGAAGTGCATCTAGATTCTTGACTAATTGAGCACACAATTATTAGTACACTTAACGACCATGTCAACTACATGAGATTCTAAAATTTGAATTAGGCCCCACAGAAAAAGCATGACAGTAAATAGGACAGAACATGCTTGATATGATGCTATATTGCTATTGATTCTGTTTTGTGTTAGTAGGGACTGGTAGGACCATGGGAGAGAGACTATTAAGAAACATTTGAGCTACATGAGGCCTCATGATCAAGTGAAACATGACATGACAGAGTCATGTCACTGACCCCACTCCATGGAACATGTTTGATTGGCTTAGAGTTTGTTGAAAGAATGGGGATGTGTCTGTTATTCTATAGTCCTACAAAATGTAGTGAAAAAAACATAAACTATTGCAACCAACTACATCAAAATTACCTTGAAGAACACTTGTTGGGGAGAAGCTTATTCCAGTAGAGATGCTATTAGAATCACCAACAACAATGCTTCCTTTCCCATCACTTCTATTGCCTGTGCTGTTACTGACACGGCTCTTGGACTGGTTATCTTTCTGGCACATCTTTAGGCAACTTTTGTTATCCGCCGCCTTAGGAGCACCGGCAGTGGCAAGGCCGGAGCCCGGGAATGCCGCCGCAGAGGCCGAAGGAAACACCATGAGGGACCTGTTCATGGAAGAGCAATTGTCAATGCTGAGGCTCCTTGATGGGGTGCTGGAAGGTGTTTCACTAGGTTGCATTGCCATGGTGAGGTTTGGATTTGAAATTTCAAATCTTGTCTTTGAGGCTGATTTGGTAGGTGACTTGCCACAAGGTTTTGATGCCAAAGGAGAGTTAACTTGAGATGTTTCCACAGGCTTTCTTGAACGATTTCTACCTCTATGCATGTGCCTTTCACAGTACTTTTGACCAGGCACTACACTCTTACTGCATCTCCATTTCTTTCCATCAGTTCTTCTGCACCTATGAGGTTCTGGATCCACCACATTCCCATGATCAAAACCAAGGAAACTGTATTCTGTAACCAAAACCAATGAACAAAACATACAAAACAAACTCATCATTATCTTACAAATACATCAACAAACATACCCTTTTAGCATCAAAAAAGATATGAAACTAAGCCTACCTTTAAACATATCAAAATTCCAAATGGATCCCAATACTAAGTAAATCCACTTTGAACATACAAACTCATCATTACCTTACAAGTACATCAACAAACATACCCTTTTAGCATCAAAAGTTATGAAAGTAAGCCTACCTTTGAACATATTTAAATCCCAAATGTATCCAAAACTAAGTAAATCTACTAGTAAGAGCATTTTGCTTAAATCTTGGCACCAAACAAAACAAAAACAATGCCAACAATTAACTCCAAAGAAATAGGGAGTTTCTATGTAACAATTCATTCCAGAAACAGAATCAAACAAGGCACTGATTCATCCTATAATAAACGCAACATTACATTACAGTTTTTTTAAAGGGTAAAACTTTATTATAAATGATAACTTGATCAAAGGCTATTTATTACAAACCTGACATGTTGCTTGGGAATTGCACACGGTGATGAGGAGGAGGAAGTTTATAAGCCAAGTGGTTGAAGATGAAAACTTGGTGGTGAAGCTCACGCCTCTGAGCTTCAGTGATCACATGGTTTATTTCTGGTGGCGCAGAATGAGAAGCATCAACCCCAAGATGAAGTTCAACACTATTGGAAGAGTACTCTTTTTCTTTCTCTTTCTCTTCCTTGACCATAAAAACCCTCCTTCTCTCAACATCAACACCACCAGCAGCACCACCATTTCTCATCGCGTGTCCAATGTCAATCTTCTTCCGGGGTCCACCTCCTACCCCTCAAAAAAAGACACAAACTTGAGAACAAAAATAAGAAAAACAAAACAAAAAAGAAGAAGAATAGAAAAGGTGGCAATGAAGAACATGTGATGATGGGGGAAAGTAGAGAGAGTGGAAGAGAAACCAGAAGTGTTGTGTGAAGAGGGAACAATCCTAAGAGGCTTAGCTTCCATTGTCACATTCACATGAGGGCTTTTTTCTTCTTTTTCTTTAGAGGGTCTGTCTCTGATAGTGATGATGAAGGGGAAAAAAGCTTCTTTTTCTTACTTTTTCTGTGTGAATGAGAAAATGTTAAAAGAGGATTTGAAAAAGGGTAAGCTGGGCACGGAAGTGCTTCTGCACTTGCCTCCATTTACTTCAATTGTAAGTTGGAAGAAAGAGAGTGGAGAGAGAAAGAGAGAGAGAAAGATGTGTCAGAAGTTTCTGACAAACATCTTATTACGTTGCGAGACTTTGCAGCAGTCACGTTCAGACAAACAAAATAATCCTTACGTTATACATACTGTTTCAAAGTTGTTTGGCGCGTGAACACTTGTTTTTTCAATTTTCATGTATTATTAGTTTTAATGACACTGTGTTATATAAATTGATAATGGATGATAACAAATAGTGTTTAAGTCTAACTTATTCACTTTATTTCTAGTCCAAAATTAGATCTAAAATAAACTTCTTTTGAAACATGGACATATATTGAGTATGATTAGATATATGTATGGAAGTGTGATTTGATATTGAAGGAGATAATAAGTTAATTAATATAAAACTCTAATATTGTATGGAGAAATGAATATAGGTTTAATTATTCATTTCTTCAAAAGTATCTTTTAAGATAAAAATATTTTTTATTTATATATTATAATAGATTTGTGTTATTTCTAATTAACGTGATTGAAGATAGAAAAAATAATATTTGATTAATAAAATATACTTAAAAGCTAATTTAATGATAAAAAAGTTGAAGTATAAAGCAAAATATCATGAACTTGTATACATTATGAGTAATTTATTTTATGATACACTATTATTGTATTATAGAGTTTCATTTTTATTTCTCATTTATATGTATAGTGTTGTTTGACATTGTTTGATGTCTTCAATAGAATAATGATGTATAAACAACGAATTAAAGGTGTACGTGTTCAAATGGAAACTTATATAGGTGAATGATAAGATATATTTTTTATACATTTTTATAGTTTTATTATATAGTGATTATATTTTTTTAAATATTTTATTTTCTGTGGTCAGTTCATTTTAGTTTTTTAGTAATAAATTAGATTTTATAATAATTTTACATTTTTAACTTATCTTATTTTCACTTATTATTTCAGTTATAAATATTTTTTAGATATCATTTTAGATTGGTTATAGTTGTATCAGATTCTACACTTTCAAAATTTTAATTTTATATATTTTTTGCTGAATTTGAACTTTTTTACTACTTTTTATAATTTTTAGAATTTAAGGAATATTTACTAAAAAATTGTTTACAAAAGCTTGTATATTAGTTTTTTACTTGAATTGACTTATCTTATGTGATTGGGATCAGAAACTTTATTGAACTCCAAATTAGGTCCAATTTAACTTTAAATCATTTAGGATCTATAAGACCTCCAATGTACTAATAAAATATATATAAAACTTATTTGCAAAATTTTAGAGTTTTTGGTTCTTTATTTTCTCTCTTTTTTGTCCTCTCTTCTTCTTTTTTTTCTCATATTTTTTTTTTCACATTTCTATTTTCTCTGTCACGTTTGCATTGTTCAACAATGAGGATCAATTCACATGTTCAAAAATAGTTCAATTTAAAAGATTTTTTGTTTGTTTTGTTCTTAAATTTGTGGTTGATTTATTTATATATTATGTTCTTATTGTTCTTTAGTTTCTTACAATTAAATTTTCTGCTCTTTAATTTTTTTGTTTTTTAATGTTTTTGTCCTTCAATTCATTGACTTTAATTTTCAGCAATTTAATTTTCAATACTTTCATTCTCTAATAGTTTAACTTTCGAGCAATGCATTTGATTTCTTGATTTTATTTTGTGTTTTCGGTGCTCTAAATTTTTTATTACTATTTTTGAAAACTTGAATCACCAAATCAATTTGTAAAATGAATAATACTAAAGATTAAATATAATTAAAATTGTGCCCTCTAATATCGACTTACTATATTATAAATTTTAGAAAAATTTAGTTTTTCTTGAAATCGCATATGACACATACATTTATAGAGTAATGTATCTATAAATGTGGATAGTATTGCATTAACAACAATGTTTCAATATCTTATTAATAATTAATTTTAGTGATCATGTTATTATTGTATTTACCAATTTAAATATCACACTATTAAAATTTTGAATTTTAACATTGGTTAAAAGTGGTATTTAGTGGCGGTTTTAACCGCCATTATTTTCTTTTCCGTCAGTTAATTAACCGACATAGAATTTGGCGCCACAAAAGTACTATAGCGTCAATTATTATAATCGCCGAAATAACCACCACTAAGAGGATTAAAGTCAGTTTTAACCGCCTCTAAATTTAGAGTTTTAAAAAATTATTTATTATTTAGTGGTAGTTGTAATCGTCAGGAAGTTCAAAAGATATAAAAATTTAGCGGCGGTTGGAACCGCCACTAAATTATGACTTTTTTAAAATAAAAAAAATCTAAAATTTATTTTTCAATATATTTTGAAATTAAAAAAATCTAAAATCTATTTATCAATATATTTTGATAATTACATTGTTCTTATCAATAATAAATTCACATAACCCTTATACTTCATAACCACTTTGAGGTAGGTTTTCTCCCATGACCGCAACAACAACTAGATTTCCTTGTTTCGTTTTTAGATCGTTAGATAAAAAACAATGTTGGCCACATAAAAATTTCTTGGATCCCTAATATTGCAAACACTGCAATGAAGTTGCAGAAATAAAATGTGATGAAATTTAATTTTTCTAAATAAAACTATATGTATGGTCAATTATTTTGTAATATTTGTTAAAATGAGCAATTTATAATTTCTTTCACTACATTATTCCTGTAGAAACT
>Ga0214544_1004000_pt1 | contig 29932 bp, 20 predicted proteins | sample CNSS3metaG_FD_160074 | JGI IMG/M metagenome (GOLD analysis project Ga0214544, IMG submission 160074) | Root nodule microbial communities from cowpea collected in UCLA plant growth center, Los Angeles, California, USA - CNSS3 | ecosystem: Host-associated > Plants > Roots > Nodule | place: USA...
TTCATTAGTTTAAATTAATCACTAATTACACAATTATTTAGTATACACGAGTCTCTTGGGAAACGATATCCCGGTCTTACCGGTTACTACTTGCGCGACTTGGTACACTTGCCAAAGTCTTAACAGTTAGACCATCGCTACATAATTAAATAATTTAATTTTTAATTTGATTTATATTGGCGTCAGTTAAGCTCTCACTTTAACTAGTATATTTTTTAGTTATAACATATGTAGTGTGGTCTTAACCCTTTCTTGCGACTAAAATTTAAATAAATTTATTGTCTAGCGTTAGTGGGTCAAAGCTTGTTGGGAAAAAAATTGAAATGCTTTATTTTTTTAGTGTTGAAACCAAAATTGACCAAACTTGGTTCAACAAGTATATATTTCAATTTCAAAGTCCATACTAACTCATACCAGTTAAAATTTAAATCCAAATACAAATCACATTGTCAAAGACCAATAAACTACTAATATAATTTAAGTTTTATCTGAAATTGAAATTGAAATAAAGGTGCAATGTGATTGTGTCCGTACCTATATTTCATTTACATGAAATAACAAAAAAAATAGATCTCGATAGTAGAATGACGTAACATTTCATTTACATGAAATAACCAAAACAGGTTGACCCTCCATTGCAGAACAAGGGAATCCTCCATGACAAAATGACATTGCGGTTCTTTCTTAAGAATGTGAAATAGTTGCAAAAGCAACGAAAATAATTATAATAAATACAATAGACAAAATGTAAATATAGTATCAAAAATTTTAACAAAATTATCTAAATAAGAAATAATTTATATTACATTGGAGGTGAACTTCAAGAAAGTGATTAGTCATTGACGTCGGCATAGTCAGAGTGGACTTGAATCGTACATGTTGAAGTATCGAAGGATTTTTCTCCCTCATCATGACCATTTGTTGTTGCGTCAACTTCAATGTTTCTTTCGCTTGTGTGTACTTTTGAATTGTGACATCACACTCTTGATTAGTCTCACGAGCTTGTTCTTTTGCTCCCTTGACCTCTTGACAAAGTCGTTCATTCTCAACACCATAGTCAGTGTAGTCAGTGGTAGCATCTAATAAGGAGGGCTGAAAGAAGGATGACACTTCGTGTCATATGTTAGCAGCCAAATATGCAATTCCATAAACTTTACCTTTGCTTTTGCCCCTAGCAACATCCTTCCAACACTGAATCTTTGTTGCTAATGGAATTTTTTGGAGCTCAGAACTTGATCCTTCAAAAGCGTTTGCTTGGATGGTCCTCAACTAGTCATTGTAATTTTCCTAATAAATTAATAGAAGTAGCAATTGTTATCAATTAATATTAAAGAAAGAAGTAAATAAATTATAAAACAATAACTTACATAAGTTTCATGTGCACAACCATCTACCTTAGTTCATTCAGCTCAACAAGTCAACCATATTTACATTCATGGAAAATTTGTTTACTTAAGAATAATATATCTTGAAAAATTGAATCAAATAATATGAATGAAAGTGTACATAAATTATGAATTGTACTTGTTAGCCCCAATGCTATATCTAAGTGAGTTTTGCGACCAATCAAGTGCAACTGTCAACCTCTACTAGAAGACCGATTAAGTTTGTTTTGAGATGATCTTTCTTTGAACTTATTAGAATTTCAATATGTCAAAAGTTCATCACATGCTTCATCTCCTATCCAGGAAGGTTTGAGCTTCTTTACCCTTGCTTTGGACAACAAATCATAGAGGCGTTTTCTGACTTTTGAACCATACAACATTTTAATTTTCTACTCATCCTAAGACGCCCAACTCATTGTAGCATGTAAAAATAAACAACAAATTGAATGATACATAATGCGATGAATAATGATAAAATTAGAATTGATTGAAATTAGTACTTACAGGCACCTTAAAATCAGTCCACCATCTAAGTTTGTGACCCTTCTTCATAATGTCATAATGGTGGAAGGGGCCTCTAAATACTGCCTTAATTGCATGCCCAATAGCTTGAACTGCATAATTATTAGGTGTCCAACTAACAAACAAAGCATAATTTTAATCTCCTAATGTATAGAGAGTCAAATAAAATATTGAAAACATTATAAACTTACCATTTTCCCATGGGTCTTACGATGACCTTCCCAATAGCATCATGACGCACCTCCTCAACAAGGACATCCTGGTTTAAAGTAGTAGCGTTAGGCTAGACTACATAATCATGTGTGGGCTACATTGAGGGACCAACAAGGGTTGACCTAAAGGAGCACAAGCGATTGCAACTGAGAGAGGAGACAAGAGTTGTCCTGAGGGAGAGGAGAGCATGACTAAGGGAAGAGAAGGGAGTTGGCACTAGAGAAAGGGGAAGTGGCCTGTGGGAGCAGAAGGGAGCTGGATTGAGGAAGTAGATGAGAGTTGGCATAAGGAAGATGAGAAGTGGACTAAGGGAGAATAGGGGAGTTGGACTAAGGTATAAGACAATAGTTGACCTAAAGGAGAAGGGATATGGGCTAAAGGAGCAGCGGGGCCTAACCTGACAGAGGATAGAGGATGTGACCGAAGGAAGTAGAGGGAAGTTGGCCAAAGAAAGCAGAGGGTAAGTAGTATGTGGGAGCTGACTAAGATGTAAGATCAGGTAATAGGGAAGCATTAAATCTAAGATGTTGAACCATATGTTCCCCTACAATGGTATGAGGAACAAAACGAGTAAAAGGTTGAGACTCTCTAAAAATGTGCCTTTGATCAGTAAAGGAGTGGGGATGGATGAAGATGGCGTGGATGGATTTGGGGTCAACGAAGAAGAAATGAATGAAGGACAAAGGTAGGATGGATGTTCGCCACTACTATCAATATGCCTAGATGGCACACTACCATAAGGGACTTTGCTAAGATTAATTGCAAAGATTACCATGCATAGTGCCACCTTCACGTCCAATAGGGCCTAGTCTGATCACTTTACCATCTTTACCTCTACTCTGAACCATTTTTCATGCATAAAGAATCACATTTGAAACTTATCACTTTTGTATTAACGATATGTTAAGTGTGACATAATATGCACAAAAATAAAATACATTGTCATTTGGGCCCAATTATTTTCGTCATTGTGATCATTTTGTCCATTATCTTCGCTTGACGTGTTTGAATTATCATCATCCTCATCAAGCACCCATTAAATGTATTCATCATCAATTGATTGAAGAATAGAGGTTTTAACAAAGCCTTGAAATTTTTCTAAGTTTTACATTGGTAAGACACCAGGCATTTCATCAACTTGATATGACAATTCATTATGAGTGTCGTCAACTTCAACATAACCTCGAGATTTTGTTATGATTACCACACACCAATCATACAATTTTCTATATATATTTGGATATAGGACATAATAAACATGTCATGCTTTATGTGGAAGGATGAATGGATCATATAAACTATATCTTCCACTCATCATGATTTCTATGATATTATATTATAGGTGAACTCTTGCTCCAACGTTGATTGTTGGATTAAAACATTTACAATAAAAAAAGGGAAATCTTCTTTGTCATTCCATAATTTTCTAATTCATAAATAGGAGATTATGCCAAAAAAAAAAAGTCATATTGTCCTTCTTTTGTAACACATTATACATGGACATCGCAATATGTAATTTTTTTATCGTCATTCCATGTCTTTGTATGAACTTTATAGTCATTAACAAAGTAGACGTTCCATGATGTTGCCTTTGAATTAGGTCCCCAACCTAGTGCCTTCATGTTTGGTCCTCTCATCATGAACCTATGTATTAGTGATAACTATAAATTAGGCTTGCAACTAATATGAAATAAAACTAGTTGGTAATGAGTAGACTTACATAAGCATTGAACCATTCTGGAAAACACTTATCGCTAAAAAAGGTAATTATTAATAATACTTCAAAGTGTACTAGTATAAATAGAAATTATAATTTATTTAACTTACTGAAGTATTAGTTTGACCTCGTTGCAATTGATCACTTTGCATCTCAGTATATTAATCCATCTACCCTTATCAAATTAGCGACTGATCACTTTGCATCTCCCATCAACCCACAATAGTTAAAATTTTTATAGGAATAAAAAGGTGGGCCAAAAATTCAAATTTCTTGATCCGATCCAATCCATTTGAGATCTATTTTATTAAAAATCTAATCCATTTAAAATCCATTTTATTGGATCTGAATTTCAATATGATCTACATTTTTCATATTTTATGGATCAGATATCCATTTTCTAAATATAGATTTTCAAATATAGATTTTCAAAAACACATTTAAGGTTAAATATGTTTTTGGTCCCTCAAGTTTCAGTGAAATTTGTAATTAGTCCCTCTTCGAAACTTTATATCAATTTAGTCCTTCATCTTTAAAAATGCGTGAATTTAGTCCTTTTAACCAAAATTTGTTAAGTTTATCTGAAATTTTGTTCACACACCAGATGATGTTCCATCATGTAAGTGACCCGATCTGGTGTTGGGTATTCTTGAACTCTCTGACTGGAGAGGCGTTGGAGTGGTTTTCCGAGCTGCCGCCCAACAGCATAGACTTTTTTGCCATGTTGAAGGCCAGGTTCAACACGCAATTCGCGCCCCTACGATCGGCCATGCTGACGGTGGATAACCTAGTCAACATTCGCAAGGAGCATGGTGAATCCTTAAGAAGTTACCTCAATCGATACAACAGGATGTCGGTCAAGATCAAGGATCTTAGCGACGAGATAACCCGACATCACTTCTTCTATGGCCTGCAACCAGACATCTTTGCGAATAAAACAAACCGCAAAAAACCAAAGACGATGGAGGAAATAAGGGAGTGAGCGACGAAGTTCATACAGATGGAAGATATGCAAGACTTCCATGTAAAGAAGCGAGAGATGGAGGACGCGACGGTGGAGAGGAATACCCCCAACCGATTAAGCCAATCGTCAAACTGGCTGAAAGGAAGGGCCCCAAGTTCACCACCTACACGCCGTTAGCCGTCCCCTGGGTGAAGATTTTGTAGGAGGCTTTCAGCACTGAAACGCTTCCCCCTCCGAGAGAGAAACTGCCTCCCTCCGACGTTGATGGTAGTAAGCATTGTCAGTACCATCGGACGATCGACCACACTGTTGAGGAGTGTCACACCCTCTGGGACAAGATCGAGGAACTTATTCGGTAGGGACAGTTGAAGAAGTACATCAAGCAGGATCGTCCTGCTCGTAGCCCAAAAAGAAGGAGTCCGGCTCGGGCCTGCTCCCAATCCAGGAGAAGCGATCGACCGAGGAGGGCACCAAAGAAGAAAAGAGAAGAATCGCCCAGAAGGCATCACAAAAGTCAGAGCCGAAGTTGGAGTAGGGACAAGCCTTTACGAGGCTACATTAACACTATTTTCAGAGGATTTGTAGGTGGAAGATCGAGCTCCTCTGCCCGAAAAAGGCACATTAGGACGCTCAAGTCAGTCCACCTAGTAGAGAAGAAAGTACGATCCTTGTCTCCTATCACCTTCATCGACGACGACTTCAAAGCGCTTGACCCCGACCATGATGATCCGATGGTAATTTCCATCGAGGTGGCAAAGTACAGGATCGGCAAAGTCTTGATAGACCAGGGAAGCTCCATCAACATCTATACTGGAAGACGTTCCAGAGGATGAATTTGTCTGAAGATCTGATCGAAGCTAACACCTCTTACAATGTTTTGCTAGGGAGGCCCTGCTTAAATGCCTTCGGAGCGATCCTCTTCACCCTCCATCTGGCAATGAAATTTCCCTCTAACAAGGGAACGATCTACACAGTGCATGCTGACCAACAGATTGCCAGACAATGTTATGCGATCGAGCTGAAGATAGTTCTTTATAGTCATTCAAGGAAACAACATTGGTCAGAAGTTGTAATGGCCGACCTCGACCCTAGAACCAATGAGAAGAAGTTATTATTACTTGTAAAAAAAGAAAAATATCGACGCGTCGATAAAAGAAAATGGGTAATATGATACATGAATACTGAATACTGTATTGTTTACGTCTTAAGTCGGACTTAGGTGACATGATATATTTAGCTTGATGGAGGCAGACCTCACCAACTCAGCAAGTTGTACTTTTTCTTATTTAATTTAATTTAAACATTAAATTAATAAAAAATTAATCAGTATTGTTTTTTTACCATCCTAGGTGCAATTTGTTTCGCTCATATTGAAGAAAAGAATAAATGTGACACTTTCCACAATAACTGCGTCCTCAACAAATCAATCACGTGAATATATTCCAAATATAAATATGTATGTATCTATTTGATGTAGACCGAAAAAAAAAAATCTAAAATTTCACTAGAAATTTAGAACACAAGTCAATTTTAATAGTTTAAGAATTTAAAACTATAACTTAAATGTATTTTTATTTTTTAACCAAGTCTATCATACAATAACCAATTTTTTGAACCAATATATATATATATATATATATATATATATATATATATATATATATATATATATATATTGATCCATACCCGAATTTAAACTCATATTATTTAATAAAATTTAAATTTGAGAATACATTTATAAGAAAAAGATTTTTTAACGTGTGAAACAACTTACTTTTAAGGATAAAATAATTATTTAAAAAATCGAATCTCTGTATTTGAAAAAAAAAAAGGAGATTAAAAGATAATATCAAATGAGTGTAAAAAGATTTTAGGTGTAAAAATATTATTTTTCTAATTTATAATGATTTATTTATTCAAACTAAACAATTTTAATTTTAATGATACCAAATGAAACGTGTTAGTATATGAAAGTGTTTACATGACCTAATCTTATGAAGCTTTACCTTTTTCACCCTATAAATAACAGCAACAGGTACCTCTCTGCCCTTCACAACCTTCCTTGTGCTCTTCACACATTGTTTGTAATGGCTGTCCCTATTTGTGTCACCATTATATTAATTTCCTCTCTTTTTGTGATATCGAACCATGGCGTTGAAGCGTTTCACAACATATACCCCGATCTCCAATCCATTTCAGTGCCTTCTGTTACCAAACTTCACAGAACTGCATACCATTTTCAACCTCGTAGGAACTGGATCAACGGTAAACTTTACACTTTCTTACTCATTACACTTAGACTGCAATCAAAAACAATTTTAAATTAATTTAACTTCACAAATTTACTTCAACCATCTAAACTCTATTTATATCTAACTATATATTTCATTCCAACACAAACTTTCTAATTTGCATTAACAACTTCTGTTTGTAACAGACTTATATATATATATATATATATATATATATATATATATATATATATATATATATATACTGCAAACATAATAAGAATCATATATATAAACACCAAATGAAAAAAACAAACGTTTTAGATTTTAAAGAAAGTAAGGTTGGATGACAATTGTTGACTTACCTCAACATATCATTAATTGAATATAACCTATTTTATCATCCATTATTACTAAATCTACATACTATGATATTCTACCTTATGATTAACGTCAACATAATATTCTATTATTGGAATCAGTGTTCAGCTCAATCCTAAACTCATTATTCATGTCCATTGAAGTTCCGACCAATTCTCATGGGAGAACAAAAAAAAAAAATTTAACTCAACTTTAGATTTAACTCAATCTTTCGAAATTAATATGTAAAATGAGATTTCGTGTTGAAAATTTGTATTTATATAATATACAAGAACAAATTTGAATAATTAAATTTTGACAATTTTCTCTTACAATTTAAGATAATATCTTATAAGTAATTTTGGAATATAGAAAAATGAGAAAATAAAAAAATAAAAAATCACTTAAAGATGTCATGTTGTAAAATAAAGTTGTCAAAATTTAATATATATATATATAGGTATGTATATAAGTTTTATTAATTTTCTTGTATATGAAAAATTCACAGAGATGTGAGATACATCAGTACTTTATCTATCCTGGGAGAATTATAACTGGGAAGGCCTAAGAGCATGTTTTATGTTTAGAAACTTAGGAACAGAAATTATTGTATTAAAAATATGAAGCTAAGTGTTTTAGTGACTTTTTGCATGCCCTTGTAGTTGATTCTACAGTCATGCAAGAGAAACCCTTTTGCAGAACACAGTCACATGCATGAAGCTAACTGGTAGTGCGGTGTAGTGTAGATTTGAGTATCTGAGAGACTCTGTTATGTATTTTACATGGAATGCTTCTGTAGTGCCTTAGAATGTCAGACTTTGTAGGAAAAACGAAGATAGTAACATTGATATGGTATTAAACTTTTGTGCACCTACTTAGGTGCTTCAATATATTTATGCCAAAACTGAAAATAAAGTTAAGGGTTACTGTGGGGTTTCCTTTTTCATTACAAAGATGCATGCCATTTGTAAGAGGAAGAAAATGGTTATGTATGTTGCATGCATTTAGTGCATATTTCACCTTTTTCTATCTCTTACACTTTTCTGCTATAAATATGAAATCAAACTCCTAACCATCATGAACCCCAATAACAGTAAGATGCGAGAGTGGACTATATTCCAAAATAGTGAAAACTTCTATTCAGAATCAGAAGTTTCACCTTACTTGTTTACACAATAATTTGATACGTATTATTATACAAATTAATGAAATAAAACTCTATTTTAGTTAATTGAAGAACAGTATGAAAAATACTTGAAATAACTGCATATAATAAGTATTGACTTTCTAAAAAAATGCTTAGAAAAAATGGGAGTGGCCTTTCCCATCTTATTCCTGTCAAGTTGCTGGAACCTTCTTCTTGTGATGGACCACTAACACACAGAGATGAAGAACTCGTTTTTCATTAATATGGAAAATAACAGCATGTGTCTCAAAGTTTCATAATTTGCTTCATAAACATGAATTCGTCATTTTTAATCTTACCTCATTCTTAGCATTTAGGATTACAAACTGGTTTGCTGTGTTATCATATTCATGAAAATGGATACAAAAATTACGATGCTCACATGCAGATGCAGTGTCTTATCTTATCTCAGTGGAAAACATATATCATGTTAACAATTTATTCTCCTCTAACATAAATTATTTTCTTATTCATCTACGTTTTTATTTTTCTTTTTGTTTCCTGCTTATTTTATGAATTAAAATGTATTTGACATTATTTTATTCTTTTCAGATATTTTGTGATCTTAAAGAACTTTAATTGGTTTAACAAAATATTCACTATTCTAAAAACAATCGTAAAAGTATCAACTTATTTTTTCTTTAGTTTTTTTCTTTCAATGATTTGTGTTTTTTTTTCTTTTGCATTATTTTGTCTACAATTTTTTAAAAATCAGAAATAAAAAACGATGTTATATCATATATGAAAAGAAAAATAATTAAAAAACGTATCTGAAAAAAAAACCTGAATTTTCTTGATTAGTTTTCATTTTCTTTCGGTTCTGTAATCTAATAGTATTGTAAAATAGTTTTGTAACCTAACACGCATATGCAATTAGACAATGATATGTATATTATTAATTAATAATCAACTAATACTGTTTGTCGGTATATTGGCAACCAAAAATCGGTTCTTTAAATATAGTTAGAAAAGGTTTATTTTTTGAACAGCAAATTTATTTAATAACTAAACCTTGTGACATAAACCCTTGTTTTCTTTATAATGGAGTGCTGATATATTTTTCTTTCTGATTTTTTCATGGTGGTGCACTTCATCTATCTATCAATCTTCGCCACAAACAGATCCAAATGGTGAGTGTGTTCTCCCTTCACTTTGATTAGTTTATTAAAACTGCAATATCTAGAATATTTTATAATCTTTAATAAATTTCATCCAAAAATAAAAAAGATGTTAGATAATATATTACTAGCCAGCATTTCTTTTCATGCATTATACAACTAATTTTCTTTTCACATCAACCATTTTATCTTGTATTTTCTCTCTTATGTTCAACTTTTCATATCTTGTTATCCTTTTTATAACATTTTTTTTCTAATGATCCATTTCGTTAATTATTTTTACCATTATTATACTTCATAAATAATAAATAACATGAACCTCCTTCAACATCACAGGTCCCATGTACTACAATGGAGTCTACCATATATTTTACCAATACAACCCAAAAGGAGCAGTTTGGGGTAACATTATATGGGGCCACGCAGTATCAAAGGATCTCATCAATTGGAAAGAACTTGAACCCGCTTTATACCCGTCCAACCCGTATGACAAATACGGGTGCTGGTCCGGGTCAGCCACCATACTCCCGGGTAAAGGACCGGTGATGCTTTACACCGGAGTCATTGACAAACACAGCAGCGAGGTCCAGTTATACGCCGTACCCGAAAACAAATCAGACCCGTTTTTAAGAAAATGGGTAAAGCCCAAAACTTTTAACCCAATCATCAAAGCAGAAGGCGGCATCAATGCCAGCGTGTTCCGCGACCCCACCACTGCATGGTGGAGTAGGGATGGACACTGGAGGATATTGATCGGCGGCGGTAGGAAAAATAGAGGAATGGCTTATACATACAGGAGCAAGGATTTTCTGAGGTGGGTCAGGGTCAAGCACCCGATCCATTCGGCTGCGTCCACGGGCACGTGGGAGTGCCCGGATTTTTACCCGGTTTCTTTGAAAGGGAAAAACGGGTTAGACTTATCCACGGTTGGGAATAGTGTTAAGCATGTTCTTAAGAATAGTCTTGACAGGACTAGGTATGAGTACTACACAGTGGGAACGTATTTGAGGAAAAGGGATAAGTATATTCCGGATAACACTTCAGAGGATGGTTGGGGTGGTCTCAGATATGATTATGGAAATTTTTATGCTTCCAAATCATTCTTTGACCCAAGCAAGAATAGAAGGGTTGTGTGGGCATGGGCAAATGAATCGGATTCCAAAGAAGATGATGTTAAGAAAGGATGGGCAGGAATTCAAGTAAGCTATCAACTTCCAATTAATTTTAATTATAGGTTTAATAACTTTTTTTTTTTAATTTGATCCTTTATTTATTTTTATTTTTGTTTTTATTAATTTTTTTTTTTTATTTTGTACTTTTTTTTTTTTTTTTTTTTAATTTCAGGCCATTCCAAGAACGATTTGGCTTGATTCTGGTGGGAGACAATTGGTGCAATGGCCTGTTGAGGAATTAAACAGTCTTAGAGGGAAAGAAGTTAAATTAAGCAACCACAAGCTTAAAAAGGGAGAGTATCTTAAAGTCTCAGGGATAACTGCAGCTCAGGTAAAAAATTTTACCATGGAAATACTAGGAGTAATATGGTAGTTTAGTGATAAGATAGAAAGGAAGAAAGGGATAAGTTGATTTGATGGACTTAGAAGCTATGGCGGAAAAAGTTGTGAGTTGTTATAAGTTGGTTTAAAGTCTAACTCAATCCTACAAAATCGACTTTTAAGGTGAGGTTTGCATTTCACTTATATATTATAAAATTGTCTTATCTCTAGTCGATGTAGGATTTGTAAGCGATTCAACTTTTCACGACAATAACTAACGTATGATATTTGTCGATAAAGCTTTTAATATAAGAAATGCTTTTTTTAATGCAGGCTGATGTGGAAATTACGTTCTCATTCTCAAGCTTGAACAAGGCAGAAGCATTTGATTCAAGGTGGGTGAAGCCAGAGAGTGTATGTGAAGAAAAGGGTTCAAGGGATGAAGGAGGGGTTGGGCCATTTGGACTTTTGACATTGGCTTCTGAAAAGTTGGAAGAGTTCACACCTGTGTTCTTCAGAGTTTTCAAAGCTTCAAACAAGCATGTCATTCTCATGTGCTCTGATGCTAGAAGGTTATAGTCAACTATATATATATATATTCCAATTTGGCTTTTCAAAATTGCTTTCTGCATCTTTTCCGATTATAATTTCATTTTTCACTTCTTTCACAGTTCCTCCTTGAAGAGAGAACTGTACAAGCCTTCATTTGCAGGTTTTGTGGATGTGGATTTATCCCACAATAAAAAACTCTCTCTCAGAAGTTTGGTAAGTGTTAATCTCATTGCCCCCATTTGGTGTCATATAATATTAGAAAAATTCTCAAAAGTTTAAGTTTTTTATATTTTTTTATAAACAATGTATAAATATATTATTATTATATATATAATCAAGCTGAAGTTCAATTCAAAATATAGTGTATGCTTAATTGTTTTATATTTACTTTTGATGACAGATTGATCACTCAGTGGTTGAAAGCTTTGGTGTTGGAGGCAAAACAAACATCTTATCTAGGGTTTATCCAACACTAGCCGTAAACAAAAAGGCTCACTTGTTTGTCTTCAACAACGGTACCGAGCATATCACTGTGGAGAACATGAGAGCATGGAGCATGAAATCTGCACGTCGAAATTAATAATCTGCTACAAATTAGTACAAATAAATTAATAAAATCCAAATAATATTGACATTTAGCTTCTTTCGATGGTGGTGTTTACCTGCACATGCAGTTGTAATACATTTACACAAGGTTTAATTCTATGTCAATGGAATTTTAATGTATGAGTTACTAAATTTAATATATTCAATATAAGAATATGATTGCATTTCAATCTGATTAATTCGTTACAAGAAAATACCTCGTTAACAACCAATTAACTAATTTTAGTGATAAAAATTGTTAATAAAATGACTAATTTAGATATCAATCTACAAAATAAAAAATTATTGATTATTAAAATAGTTATTATTATGAATAAAAAATATAATTGGTCTTTGAATTGGTTTCTAAAATTTAGCTACCAAGACTTTAGCAATCAAAAAAAATTGATCACAAAACATTAACTACTAGATTCCTGCTACCAAAGGAATTGATTTCTAAATTAATTTCTCATTAGTGATTAATTTAACGATCAGTTATAACTTTTAATTTATAATAATGACTATTTTAGTAATCTATAATTTTTTATTTGTAGATTGATATCTATACAATCACTCGCTAGAGTAAGTAATAAATGTTGGTATTAAAATTGGTCGTTAATAAAACATTTGTAGTAATTTAGTGATCGAATTTGTAATTGTCAGAAATATAGGTGGAGTTTAGTAGAGAAGATACATAAATTGAATTTTTTAAGGATTTTATTTTTATAAACTTTGGAAAAAAAAATACTTTATTCAAATTAATTTTGAATAATAATAATAATAATTTCTTTAAGAAAAATTATGTTCAAACAAGTTTAAACTCATACATTTTTTAAGTTTTTAAATTGTATCATATAAATTTAGGAAAACATTTATTTGACATTTTTACTATAACAACTTTTATATGGATGAAATTATCTTAATAAAAATTAACTTTTATATTTTTTAAAAATAGAAAAAAAGGGTAGAAAGAGGTAATGTCAAATAAATGTAAAAACAATTATATCAAAGTATCATTTCATGCATTTCATAAAGACGAGAATTATGTGAGATAAGAATTAAAAAAAATTACTTATTTAACTTTATTAAGAATTTATGTTCACATGTTTATTATTTGGATTAAGTTAATATATACTAATTTCAGATTTTATTGAAACTTTAATAGTTTTAAAAGAAAAATTATATAACGCAACATTACTTGTGAAATCCTATCATAACTAAATTCTCTTAAATCCAAGTCAAGATAAATATAACTAAAAAGTGAAAAATGTTTATATTACAAGATCATTTAAACATAGTTTAAACTTAAATAATGAAAAAAATAATGATTTAAGATGTTCAAATTATGATCTATATGATTTAGGTAGAAAAGTTCTAATAAATAGTGTTCTTGTATGGAACCAAGTAATCCTGGAAGATTTTGTTCTCGTTCTTCTATAAGCTTCTTTAATGCTCTTGGAACTCCTCCTCCACTGGAACACATGTGAGGTGGGTACTTGCCAGTACTCCGACGCTTAAGTCAATGATAAAGGAATCAATATGCGATTACAGTAGAATAGTTTTAGGTACCTTCTAATCCCAATTATATACTTGATTTCCTTTATTCCCTTTAGTAACGTCTAAATCCTCTTCATAAATACTCGTAAATACCTTATCGTAACTTTCATAACGCCTTAAACACTAATCATTGCAGGCCTTAATTGTGTGATTCCTATCATAACTTTACATGGTCGAGATGTACTCGGTCCACTGATAACTCACGTGGTATTGACCCCTTTTATGCTTGGATTTCCCTATCCTTCCGGTAATTGGGCTTGGTCGAGATGTGTCAACCTATCCTAGGCCGAGAACATGTTGGTTTCACCTTACCTTGTACAAATAGTTTTCATAGTGCAATCCTTTCTTAAAGAGTTTTGCAATTTTCTAGACTTAACAAACTTAACAATTTCAAGTTTAAACATAAGAAGAAACTTAGTTTTATATTTCGTATTCATTAAGGTGTTGAACTTTTGCTCTAACAGTTGTACAATATGTCATTCTTTCTTCTTTAAAAATAAATTCTTTATATAGAGTCGAGAAGAAAATTTGCAAATATCTTTTGAGTTGTTGTAAGGCTTATGAGTATTTCATCTTTGTTAGCTATCATTTGAATATGTTCAAGTAGTAGATGCTTTAAATGTTCTCATAATATTAAAGATATTTTATTTCTTTATGCAACTTATCTGAATGCACAACATAACTTATTAGACATAGCTCAATAACTTCTTTCCTCTTCAACAAAAATGCACAGGACTTGACACAACTAGCTGACTGCATAACACTTATATTCTACCCTTTCAACAAAAATTTTAGCATGGATCAACTTTAAGAACTCACTTAAAGTGTTTACGAGATTTTCCAATCTTAAAAAAGTCTTAGTAATTTGATATTTAAAATTAGAAAGAAGCTTAGATTTGTAGGTATGATTATTTTTACCAATTAAAATCTTGTGACCTAGATAATCACATACATATTCAGGAGAAATTTTGACCAAAACAAATATTGAATGCTGATGTGTTTTTATATGCTAGTCACAATAATCAAGAGTCAATATTGAATATCTCATTTAAAGGATTCAAAATGAAGAAGAGTAACACACCAATTTCTTATAAGCTTTCAGTATTCATAAGTTCCTTAGTGTTCTTTGTGAGTGAGTCATAACTTTATAATCCTTCACTCTATGATGTTATCCTAGTAAGCTTAATTTGTCCTCTCTTTGACCATTCTATTTTCTTGTTTCGAGGTCTTAATTTCAAGGATAGATTAAGATGAGATAACTAGGATTGACTTATATACCCATTGTAATAAGAGTGATTTATGTACTTATAATCATTGAGTTGATCAATGAAACATCTTAAGAAGTTATATTAAGAAAGAATTGGACGTAACTAATGACTTTGGGTGAAATAGTATAATCTTTTATATTATTCACTCAGTGGGATTCATTCAGTTCAACAATGGATTTGAGTCAATGATTGAAAAATTGTCTTTTCTTTATCTTAATTTGTGTAGAAATTGAGAAATTAAAACACTAGGATCTTGGTTAAATGTTAAATCATGAAGATTTGAATTTACATCAGTATCAAATTTTTTTTTATCTTAGATACAACCATCTATATGATTAGATATCATATGAACAGGCTTGGCAAAATCCTTGTTGGTATTATAGGTAATCTTTGGGCTAACTTTTAATAGGACAAAAGGCACAATATTGTAGAAAAGACTCTATGGAAAACAACTGACAAGCCATCAACTATCCACTCCTATTTAAAGAAAAAGATATGACTACTAAAAGCTAAGAACGATATTATTTTTGGAATACAATCAAATAGATATGTTGGATGTAGTAAAATATGGGATGCCTTTCCCTTATTAAGCCAATGGCAGTCTTATTCTTCACCAACTTTAAAATGAAGATAAAAAATATAAATACCAATTTAACGCTAAAAATAACATATTCTTCTATGTGTCATATATAAGCACTAATACAAAAAAGACCTACAATGTCACCTATTTTACGTCTGCCCACGAGAAGCTCAACGTCAAAAATGACCGGTGACAATTTTGTAAATAAAGGGTCAAATTTGACATCAACTAAATGTATCCCAAACGTTACTTAACGTCATATTTGTAAAAACACCGATGTAATTTAGAAAAGAACATCGGCCCCCAACACCCTAACGTCATTTAACATCGGCGCCCCTCTCCCCTTACGTCACTTAACGTCGGCGCCCCACTTCCCCGGTGTCAAAAAGGTTCTTAAACTAGCGCAAAAACAGAAACCTTACGTTGTTCCTTTGCATAAGTTAATGTTTTCCTCCCTGTTGGCGATGATGACCTCCGCAAGTTAGTTTGGCTTTGTTTTCCTCCCATTCAAAGTTTTCAACTTCGTCCTTGGTCCTTGGTTTTGCTCTTTGTCCCCATATGACTAGCTTTTTTGTATCTACTTTTGCACAGCGTACCCTTGCTATAGACCTTTAGAACCTATTGATGGATCTTCGGTGAAAGCAATCAGCATATTTGAAACATTTACGATGGATCTTTATATTCCAACATTTTGGTTAGTTTAATTTTGTTTGATAACTCATCGTTTTTCTAGACTTATCATTTTTATTTTTTTTCAACTATTGTTAACTCTATCAACATTCAAATGCTTGAACTTATGGCCACACTATCTTGATTCTACTGTGTCTGCATCAATGGGACTGTGGTGTTATTTTGTATTGGTGTTTATGCTGCTTCACTTATATTTGTGTGTAAATCATGCAGGGTTTTGACAGGGTTGACTTAGAGAAGAACTTTAATGGTAGTAAATTTGGAAGGCATGCAAGTATTCATCATTTATGTGCAATTTTTGAACTGTTTTCTTAAGGCCTATTCTACTTTTTACTATAAGTTAGATCTAAAATGTGTTTCTTAATAATGATATTGTTGGGAACTACTGGATTGATTCTTTATTATCTATGCTTCCTATATATCAAAAACTTATTGTTGTTGGTGTCTAAATATGGGTTTATATGTACCTGCATTTTCCGTTTATCTTCTCTTAATTATAGCTTATAGAGAAGAATCTACTTACAAATAGATAGTATAGGTGCATTATTCTAAAAAAATTTGTCATGTGTTCCTTGAATGGCACACCACAAAAATTTGAGAGGAAAATAAAAAGGACTTACCATGTTGCTTTTAACCCATTGAAGAATAGCCAAATCCAAGATGAAAAACTCTCTAATGTTACCTAACATGAGTTTCATGTTTGAAACTAATTTTAGCACTTACAATGAATATATGCATCATACGTGTTAAATAAAAACATTAATACTTCAAAAATTCTTACAAGTATCTCAAAATTCTTTAGACTATATCATTAATATTACTTGTTCATCTTGAAGTGTATACTAGAGATTAATAATACTTTCAAATTTTGAAGGGATGAAAATTGAAAAAAAAAAAAGATGTTTCACAAAATTAAAACTAAAATTGATATATTTTATAAGGAATAAAAACATTTATTTCAGATTTTATAGAGATAAAACATAAAGAACCTAAACCAAAATAAAAAACTCAAACTAAAAACTTTATTTTATTAGATTTTTATTTCCAATACCTATTCATAGGACACATCTTCATTACTTAGTATTTTGTTTAATTATTTTGCAATTGAAGCTTTTTATCTTTGATATTTGGCTGTAGTGGAGACAGTGATGTTGTGGTTCCAATGACAACTACTCGATATTCAATTGATGCCTTGAAGTATTTACCATCATCAATTGGTACACTTGGTATGATAGTGGCAAGGTTGGTGCAACTTCTATCATTAACAAACTATAAGAGGTGTTGGACACGAGGTTCCTCTTCATAGGCCCCAAAATGCTTTTTTTATAATGTTTTCATAATGTAATACTAATGTCGTATCTTATATATGAATTAAAACTATAAATCCAAAACTTTGCTGGAATATTTGTGAACTATTTTGGAATTTTTCTGCTTTTTAGGTGTGGAAAATTGTTAATACAACAAAAATTAAAAAATGCACCTTTTGACTTCTGTCATTGCAACGATTGACATAAAAAAACTATTGTTTTTACCTCCAAATGACGTTAGTTGAACGTCGGGGTTTTTCCATAACTAACGTTAAGAGAAGTCGAACTGACTACAAACAACGTCAAAGGATGTCAGGTTTTGATTCCGACATCAATTTTAACGTCACTCAATACAACGTTGGGGTTTGGACAAACGTCAAAAACAAAAAAAATGACAAATGTTAAAAGTCATTTTTTGTGCTAGTGTAGGAAACATTGTCAAAGGTACACTCTAACATGTGTCTAGGAATACAAGGGCTGCAAATAAAAGGGGACCTACTACGAGTACAAGAAATCAAGTCATTATAAACCAAAATGGGCAAAAAGTAGATAAGCATGGATAAAAACTTAAAAATGTTTTTCAAAAAAAGTTCTATAAAAAACTCTATTCCACTATATTATGAGTGAGATAGATCTTATAATAAGAAAATTAAGGAGACCCTAATGAATCAAGTATAGGATATGAAAGGAAAACAAGTCTCAAAATTAATGCACATGTGCATACTACATCTTCTAATAAAATGGAATATAATGTTTCTACTACTAGAATTTTCCAAATTTCATGGATATTTTTCTTGCGGATTTCTTACAAAAATTTACAAGAAAAATGTTTCCTACTGTTTTTCCTGCGATTTTTTATCAGTAGGTAATACATTCATGGGTAATTTACTATGAAATTTACAAATTCGCGGCAACCCTAGCAAGCAATCACAATTCAACCACAGGAGGCAAACAAATAATCACTAACAAACACTCATGCACATGAAGAGAAGAAATCAATTAGATTAATTAACAAACACTAAATCACTAATTAACATCAAAACCTTGAGATCACGACGATCATCGAATCTGGTAAGTTTGAGAAACATCTAAATTCTGCAACATGGAACACAATAATTAAACAAAACAAAAAACAAAATAAAATATTCAAAACTAATAAATGCAACGAACTCCAATAGTGACTCTGAAACTCAAGATTTTAAAAGAATGCAAAGAGAGGGAATTCGATTGTGGAAAGTAAATTACCTCAATGTCTTGACGATCCTTGACGAGAAGGTTGCATTAGTATTCCTCGGGGAGAGCTCATACTAGAGGGCAAAAGCGTCTTCCTGGTCGAAAAGTTCAAGTCTCTCGAGTAGAGCTTGCAATGGTTTAGAAATGACGTTATTGCCTTCGAATTCCATCGACGATGGTTTCTCACTTCTCAATCATTCTCACATGATATCTCTCTATTGGATTTCGATTCCGATACGAGTTATGGAAAGAACGAAAGAGCGAGGTTGAATGTTGTTCTTTATTACTTACATAACGAGAAATAATCTATATTTTATTTTATTTTTCTAGGAAAAAATATTCATCAGAAAATGAAAAAATCCCTGTAATTTTAAAATATTAGACATGAAAATTTTTAAAATATTTGTCCCTTTTATTGCTTATTTTAATAAGCAAAATAAAATAAATAAAATTACAGTAAATTTCTCAAGAATTTTGTGTAAAATATTTTTTTTTAAAAAACTTTGGTAATATTTTTTTTCAGATTAATATCCATAACAAAATTTCTAAATGTTTCATGAGTAAAAACTTTCTAAAAAAAATGACAAGTAAGATGATTTTTTTAGTAGTTTTCATTTAATGGAAATCCTATAGAAAAGAGCTCGAAATATGTTTTAACAATGATCTAACTTGATACTCAATGCTCATGTCATACATAGTATAAAAAAAGATTTAATTAGTGTTTTAATACTCTAATTTGTTAATTTGGTTCATTTTAGTTAGGGATGTCAAAATGGGTCGGGCCTAACGGGCCAGCCCGCCAGTTCAACAAAAAAAACATAAGCTAGGACAAAAAATTCAGCCCACCAACCTGAGATAACCCGGCCCATCAAGCCCAATGACCTGTCGGGCCATCCCGCGGGCCAAAACGAGCCAGCTTGTGGGCCGTATGAGTTAATGATTCATAAAAGCACGTGTAGTGCAGCAGATGGGTGGTGTGTTTAATTTTTTTGAACTCTCTTCTCTACTCTGCTAGACATTCATTCCTCACATCACACTCTCTTCTCTTCTCCTCCACCCACGTTTTGGGAAACCAGAAGAGACCACCCGTGTTTCTCCTCCACCCACGTCGCTGGCCAAGAAACACGAAGGCAGAGTGCAGGCCATTCATGACGTCTCCTTTCTCCACCACCGTGACATCCACCACGTCGCTGGCAGGGCAGCAGCGAGAGAATGCAGCGCCGTGCACGGAGAACGTAGAGCCACCACCAGACTGCGATTCATAGACGATTCCGACCACCACGACCACTACGAAGACAAGTTTGTTCGTAATTTGCGTTTTGGTTCCTTTTTTTCCGATTTGTGATCTAAATTTATGATTCTCATAACCCTAAAATTCGTTTTCATAATTGGAGGTTATAGTGTATGTGTGGTTGTTGTTGTTGCGATTTGCCCTTGTTTGGATTGGACCCATTCTATGAATCGTAATTGTTGTGCTGTTGTTGCTTGAATTTTCCCCCAATTTCAATTTCAATTTCGTAGACAGCGAGACAACGTCTTTCATTAGTTTATATAAAAATATATAATGTGTTGTTTTCTGAATTGGTGCAATTATGCTAGGTTTAAGGATGGCGAGGTGTGAAGGGGTTTTGGAGTGGAAGAAGAAGTAGTGATGGTGAATTCACAACGTATAGTCACTAGTGGTACAACTAGTCGTCGGTGCCTTTGCAAATTGCAAACATTAAACAACTGAAATAATCTCTTCTATGAATATGAGTTTTGCTTGTCTCCTTTTTGAAACGAGAATTTCACCATGACTTGTAATTTTAAGTTGTTTTTGATAGACTATTCTATTAATGCAGTATAGTCACTAGTGGTACATTTATATATTGTAGGGTTATTTGTTTTGTGATCAGTTATATTATATATTGCAAGGTTGTTTTTGTTGTGATAATTTTCTTGAAATCTGATTTTGGACTAAACATTTAACATATGGGAAAAAAATGACAGGCCAGCCCGCGGGCCGAGCTCAAAAGTTCAACCCGTTTCACCATTCCGGGCCAGCCTGGTTCGGCTCGTATAAAGCGGGCCAAAATCGGGTCAGGTTGGCCTGTTTTGACATCTCTAATTTTGGTCCTCTCATTATTTTTTGGTTCAATTTAGTCATCTAATTTTCTTAAAAGGTTCAACTTAGTCCTCTTATTATTTTTTATTCAATTTAGTCTTCCTATTTTTTGAAACAATCCAATTTTGTTTTTTCCGTTTTGAAACCAAATTAGTAATTAAACTTAATTACAATTTATATATACATGTTAAAATATTTTTTTTATAATTTATACATCAAATCACTCTCCTAAATACTCAAATTATTTTATTTTTTACACTGCACCTAAATACTCAATTTTTACACTTAGGTGGAGTGATTTGATGTATAAATTCTAAAAAATTATATATAAGTTGTAATTAAGTTTAATTACTAATTTGGTCTTAAATTGAAATGAACAAAATTGGATCGTTTAAAAAGAGAGAACTAAATTAAATAAAAAATAATAAGAATACCAAATTGATCTTTGTAAAAGATTAGAAGACTAAATTGAATGCAAAAATTATAAAGAACCAAAATAAACAAAGTGACAGATTAGAAGACTAAATCAATAATTAAGCTTATAAAAGATGTTTAAATGCTATAATAATGAAGGAGAAAATAAGAAGAAAATGTTGTATTAGGAAAAAACTAATACAATAATATAAATTTTAATGTTTGTCATTTTTTTATTCAATTTTGTACGTACTTGGCCCAACAATGAATGCTATCCAATAAGACCTAATCCCTCTATTTAGTTACTGGACCAAGTCTTCGCTCCTCTTTTAGTCTCGGGACCACGATCACAATATCTAGCAAATATATTATGCCTAATATTAAGGTAAGAGAGTTAGACACAATCATTAAGACTATATACCTTTTTTCTCTACGTAACTCAGATATGTAATTTATCTTTTTCACTTTTAAACACTTCCAAATAAAAATTATCTTACTTACTTAAAGATCAGAGAGTCTTTTATAGATAAAGCTTTACTCACACCGACATTTTGACCATAGTTCGAATCTTCCTGCACACTTTCAATAAGAACAAATTTCATTATATTTAATTATATTATATTATATTATTATTATAAATTTAAAGATTTAATAGAGAAAACATACATATATTTAAAGAAGTTAACCATAATTGAACATAATAATATAATAATATAGAATCTATCGGTAATGCATACCTAAAGTCAAAATTAATATTTAATTACAAAATATATAATAAATAACATATTGAATGCAATTTAATTCATTATAAACTATAGTTAAACTTATTATACTTTGATTAATCTATTAAAAGTTATAAAAGTATTGAATAAGTAATAATGTCATATTTAGATATGGGTAATATTTGTATGAGATAAAGTTTAAACCTATGAATATTATATATTTTTTTGTAAGTTTTACTTACAAGTTCATTAACATACGCAACCATTCTTTACATACAAAATTAAATTTATGTGTTGGAGAAAATAGATTAATGACATAATAATTACATAATAATTACCAGTAGAAACAAATACTCCTGTCTACTTTTATCTTATAATTATAGAGAAAAAATTAATACTCTTATTATCTAATAATTATAAAATAATTATTAAATTCATACAAAATATTCTTAAAGTAGTGAAGGATAATATAATTAATAAAATAATTTATAGTAAGAGTAAAATGTGTACATTGTAATCACCAAAAGCAATCCTCCTTGTATAGAAGTATTTGATTGTGAAGATTATATACATTTTAAGAAGATTTCTAAAAGGTAAAATCATTTATCAAAATTCAAAATATTCTATATCCTTCCATTTAAACTTTAAACTGAAAATACTATTTTGTTTAATTTACCCTTGAAGTAATTATTTTTAATAAAAATACTTCTGGAAAATAATATTGTTTACAAAATTAAGCATATTCTAACTTTCATAATTATTTCTTAATTAAGGAGAGGGAGTGTAATAAAATAGAATTAAGAAAGATTTTTTTTCTTATAAAATATTTGTCTGAATTTATTTATCATTGAAAATAAAATAAAATATAGATATTATCTCCAAAAAAAAAAAAAGACAAAATACAAATATGCAATAATAAAAATCTCCATATGAGTCTTCCCTAATCCCTACACGTGCCTCACCATCTTTTGTTCTCTCGCTCCCAACTCAACTCCTCCTGGGGTTTCTTCTCTCACATTTTGTTACTGCAACAACTCAAGTACACTCAACTTGAAAAGCTCGTAAGTCTTAGTCTTTTGCTGTTTTGGTTCATACTCATGGTTTTGTTTCTCATAATAGTTTCTCCCAACCCTTATTCTCCCCTGTTGTTTTTTCATTTTTTTATTTTTCCTTCATGTTTAATTTGTGGCTTCCCTCTGCATGAAATAATTGTGGGTTTCCCTGAAAGGTTGCAGTATGTGTGACTTGATATCATTGGGTTGATGTATATAAATATATATATATATATATATATATATATATATATATATATATATATATATATATATATATATATAATTTGTCATAACTCTGTTTATGCTGGAACAAAGAAATGTCAAAAATTTGCACAATCCCCAGAACAATGACATAAACATGCACAATGCTTTACGCCTAATTGAAGCCCATAGTTCATTCTTAATTCAGAACCAATTGCAGAGGTTAGTGAAATTTTCCTTCAAAATACAGGTGTTTCACTCCACCAATGCAGCAAATGGTAGCAGAGCTTGCAGACTGTCATAAAAGTTTAGCCTCATTACTTGTACTAAAATCATTGACAAGCTAGTTATCAAAAATTAGTACTGGGTCCAGGTGCGACCTTAACCAGATAATGTCCATACTTCATAAGAAGAAAACCAAGTAAAAACTTGCAAGAAAATGTGTGAAAATGATCTAGAACCAGACTAACACATGTTACATAAAAGAGCCTCATGAGGCTGTGGTTCTGCACCGGATGGTGTGCAATGCAAACTTCTGCGAAATATAGTCGCCTTATTTTTGTGGAGGTTTTAAATTGCAATTGCAATTGCAGTTCTTGATATTTTTTGATATTGCAGGAAATTGTGGAAAAATGTGACTGATACGACCACAATCGTGGTTGCACAAACCAACTAAAATCCTTGACGTTGTGGCCAAAATGGTGGTCGCAGACTTTTTTAAAACCTTTAACCTTTTCAACAAGCCAGCAAAAGTTTTTCCAAGGTAGGGCAGCAGTCTCAATGCTCACCAAAATTCCTAGAAAGGGAGCTCCATGATGAAAAGTTTACTTTGCAGTCATATCTTTCGAGGTCTCTAAATTTAAATTAACTAAAGGACAGATATCATCAAATTTGAAGAGCGTTTATGATAAAATGTGTAAACATGACATTTTAAGATTGTATAGTCTGACTTGATTTATTTTGTGGCTTTAATGCTGTCATTTAAACATTTAGAAATTATTTGAACTTTCTTATACTGCATACTTGTATTGTACGGAATGCTCTTCTCTTCACTATTTTATATATTTTTTTTACATATTTTACTTATTCCTTTATTTCATAACTCTATAAATGCACTCTTAGGTTTAAATATGTTGTTCTTTCCAGGGATGGAGACCATTGGTTCTGTGGATGACCTCTTGGATTTTTCGTTGGACATAGGTGAGGAAGATGATGACGAAGACAAACACAGGAAATCCTGTCCTTCACTTAACTCAAAATGTGGCAATCCATCATTGTTTAACTCATTGGTACCAGAGGATCCGAACCATTCATATTCTGTAAGTTTGATATTCCTATTTTGATCTCTTTAGGAATGTTTATGGCCCATGAAAAAATAGATTATATTGGTTTTTGAGTTTTGACTTTTTACTTGTCAGTGCTTCAATGATGCAAAAAGAGAAACAATTTATGAATATATGGTTTGATTGGAATCAGTTGAAATTGGAATTTGAATTGGTGGCTTGGGTGAGTGAATTGCAGAAGATACATGGGATATCTTTTAGTGAGTATAAAAGGTTTCTAATTGGCTGTCAACTTGTTTTATTAGGATGCAGCTTTTGTTGCCGGTTAGAATGTTCCGGTGGGCACTTATAGTTGTGATTAGTAGTGCTATTTATCTGATTTGGGGTTTCTGAAATTTCAAATCAGCTAGTGAAACTTATGTTTTCCTCCATGCATCTTCAATAAAGATAGGTGTTCTGTACTTTAATATTAAATGGTGCTGAGAGATTTTTACTTATTTCTATTGCATAATTGTATCGGAAATCCTAGATTGGTAAATCAACAGTTTATTCTGTCTCTTCACATACGTGTAATGATTACTGTGGTTCCAAGGTTTTCATATTGTGGAGCCATATTGATGGTGGCCGAAAGAGTAAATGGGACCAATGAGCCTCTAGCCCATGAAGTGAAGCACAATTCAAGATGGGAAGGGGTATATGTGAGAAAGAAGAGTCGTGGTAATGGTGTGGTCTGATTAAAAGAGTGGTTAGTTAGAGGAGAGAGAGGAGGAATATTTTTCTCTTATTAGTATCAGGTGTGGAAAAAAGGGGAAGGGGGGTTGCTTTGCTATTTGTTGAATAGAGAACCTTGTTGGTTACTCTAGAGGAGCCTAGCTCTGGGCAGTAGGATTGATTATCTTGCTGTATTTTCTTCTTTTGCAAATAAATATTAGAGCAGTCTTACATTTCATTCACCTATTCTCTTCTGTTGTTTGTTTTTTGGGGTGTGGTTATGTATCAATTAGTTCGACCTGCCGGATAACCTTCATTGATTAGTGAATGTCACCAAGGAAGAAAGGGAACCAGGAGAAACAACATATATAGTTGCAATGGAATCACAGGTTGATCTCGTCAAGGAAGAACTGATGAAGATGAAAGCAGTAATGGAGGAGATTCATATTCGAATGACTCAGAATCAAAATGTGATGGAATTAATGAGGAACAAAGCTATGGATAATCAATCAAAATTGATGGAGCTTATGACTTGCATCTTTAGTAAAAGGATAAACGAGTTCCGAGAGGGCTCTGTTGGCTTGAAAGGTGCAAAAAACATTAAAAACTCTGGGAGGAACTCGTCTTGGTTGAAATCCTTAAAAGGTGATGAACTCAGCGAGTTTCGTCAATTAGTGAAAAGAATAGAACTTCCAATGTTTAGTGGGGAAAACCTTGCAAGTTGGATATCAAGAGCTGAGATCTATTTCAAGGTATGAGAAACAAGTGAAGTCGTTAAAGTGAACCTTGCTCAACTGTGCATGGAAGGAGGAACTATACACTTCAACTCTCTATTGAACTACTACACTGTCTGACATGGGATGGGATGAACTGAAGGAAGAGTTGCTAGTATGGTGGAATGGGAGAAGGGAGTTTCTTTGATCAACTGATAACCCTTTGTTAGACAAAACCATGGGGGAGTACATAAGTCGATTTGAGTGCTTAATTGCACAAGTACCCAAGCTTCATGAAGAACAATATTTCTCGTATTTCACTCATGGACTCTGTGATGAAATCAAAGCACGAATTTGTAGTTTACAGTTGCAAATCCTATGGCAAAGGTTAGATTGGTGATTGTTGCCAGGGCTATTGACGTAGAGTTGTCGAGACCTCACAAAGGGGGGGCAAGGAAAAGGAGTCACACATAGAAAAGGAGGAAGCCATTCAGGCTATAGATTCGGGTCCAACATCTCGGGTGCTACAAGGCAATTTGGGGCAAGTGAGGGTATGAATTGGCCTGGCCTAAGTACGAAGGGAGACTATAATGATAAAAATAGTAATGGACCTAAAGATAAAGGGGTGTGACACCTGGCCTACCAAGATCACTTGGACAGGTGTTAGACGAAATTATGCTTTAAGTGTGGTTGGCCTTATGGTCCAATGCACCAATGTCCAATCAAGCAATTGAGAATCATCCTTTTAGATGAGGAAATCATAATGATATGTGATGAATTAATAGATGGGGTTTGCAACGCCATTAGTTTGAAGGTCTTGGGAGTGGAAAGTAAGGAAGTACCCAAAACCCTTAAAATCAAGGGGAGGGTAGATGAGTTTCCACTTTTTATCTTGTTTGACAATGGGGCTTCGCACAATTTTGCCTCTAGAAAGCTCGTTGAAGCTATAGGTTGGAAGTGGAAAAATACCAAAGACATGAAGATTCTATTAGGGAACAAACATCTTTTGAAGAGTTGTGGTGTTTGTAATGGACTCATAATTGAAGTAGAAGCAGTGGTGTTCATCCTTGATGCTTATTTGTTTGATTTGTAAAACATTGATATGGTGCTTGGAATGTCCTAGCTAATCACGTTGGGTGAGATGATTGTGGATTGGAAGAAACAAATAATGAAGATAAAGATGCCTCAAGGGGTCAAGGTGTTTAAAGGGGTATCCCGAGAAGAAACACTGTGTTGCTATTTGTGGAATAGTAGGTGAAGAACCGAGTCCAAGGAAGAAGATTTTGAGTTTAGGGTAACAAACCTCTTTAGAAGGGATTTTACAGAATTTAACATATGTTTTCAAGGAACTTGTGGAGTTACCTCCTATCCAAGCAAGGGAACATAGAATCATTCTCAAACATGGCCAAGAATCGTTTAATATCAGGCCATATTGTTATATGTATCATAGAAAAATGAGATTGAAAGACAGGTTCATGAGTTGTTAGTGGTAGGGCATATACGTCACAACCAAAGTGCTTTCTCCAGCCTGATGATATTGGTGAAGAAAAAGAATAACTAGTGGAGAATGTGTGAGCCCTCAACAAAGCCATTGTTCCTAGCAAATTTTCCATATTGGTTATTGAGGAACTCTTACATGAATTACGTGGTGCAAGGTATTTTTCAAAATTGGACTTAAAATCGGGATACCACCAAGTTAGAATGAGGGAGGAAGATATACACAAGACAGGGTCTCGGACTCACGAAGGCCATTACAAATATCTTGTCATGCCTTTTGAGCTCATGAACGCACCATCACCATTTCAATCTCTCATGAATGAGATTTAGAGACTTGTTGAGAAAAGAAGTCCTGGTTTTTTTTTATGACATTCTTGTCTATAGCAAGGGATGGGAAGAACACTTGCAACAATTAATTAAGGTGCTTGAAATTTTGGGAGACAACATCAGTTATATGCCAATTGTGATAAGTGTAGTTTTGACATGGAGAAGATGGAGTATTTGGGTCACATAATCTCTATTCATGGAGTTACTTTGATCTAGCAAAAGTTAGTAGTGTAGTGGATTAGCCCATACAAAAAAACGTGAAGGGAGTTTGTTGATTCCTTGGCCTTTCTAGGTATTACCGAAAATTCATTAGCAATTATGGTAAAATTGCAAGACCACTTACCAATTTGACAAAAAAAGGATGATTTTGGGTGGAGAGATGAAGTGTAGGAGGCATTTGAAGAGCTAAAAAGAAAAATCACTACAACACTAGTAGTATGCCTTCCCTAGATTTTGAATAAGGATTTGAGTTAGAGTGTGGCGCATGCCTTCCCTAGATTTTGAATAAGAATTTGAGTTAGAGTGTGGCGCATCAGGAGCTGGAATTTGGGCAATATTAATGGAAGATAGAAGACTTGTGACGTATTTCAGCAAAGCCTTGAGCCCCAAAAACATATCTAAGTCAGCATATGAGAGGGAGTTAATGGCTATTACTCTAGCCATTCAACATTGGAGACACTATTTAATAGGGAGGAAATTCAAGGTTTACTCAGACCAGAAGAGTCTTAATTGCTGCAACAGAGAATTACAAACGAAACTCAACAAAGCTGGGTGACAACTTTTCGGTTTTAATTTTGAGATAGTGTACAAACTTGGAAATAAGAATAAAGGTGCGAATGCTTTGTCGAGAAAAGTTGAGGAACCAAATTGAAGAGTATGATATATACCCTTGTTTGGCTAGATTGCAAAGAGCTGGTGACGGAAGTGCTTGAAGATGATAAAAAGAGGAAAGTGATAGAGGAGCTGCAACAAGGAAACAATGATAAGGCCTCCACTGGGTTCACGTATAAGTGTAGAGTTTTTCTATACAAGGGAAGATTAGTGGTTGGCGAGAGTTCTCATTGGATCCCAAGACTGTTAGAAGAGTGTCTTGCGTCTCCATAAGCAAGGCACTTTTTATCTCACATACAGGCAAGTTGTAACTAATCTGTATTGAAGGGGATGAAAAATGGTGTCCTCAAATTTGTCCAAGCCTGTGATATTTGTCAAAGGCAGAAATACATCTTTGTATCCCCAGGAGGACTACTGCAGCCACACCCAATTCCAGAGAGAGTTTGGGAGGACTTGACCATGGACTTTTTTATAGGATTACTGAGATCTAAGGGATTCAAAGCTATATTGGTGGTTGTGGACAGTTTAACTAAATACAACCATTTTGTGCCACTAATGTACACTGCTAGGATGATTGTAAAAGAAATAGTGAGGCTCCATGACATTCCTAATTTAGTGGTGAGTGATAGGTATCCACTGTTCATGAAATCATGTTGAAGGAGTTTTTCAAAAATGCAAGGGACTACGTTGAAGATGAGTACAACATATCATCCTCCATTGGATGGATAGACAGAAGGGACTAATAGATGTCTTGAAACTTATTTGCGGTGTTTTATTACATACCAACACAAGGAGTGGGTTACATGGATCCTATTAGAAGTGAGCTTTAAGCCTAACTCAACTCCACAAAACTGGCTTGTAAGGTGAGGTTTGCATATATATTATGAAATTGTTTTATTTCTAGTCGATGTGAGGCTTCCAACACACTCCCTCACTCCGAGGTATATACATCTCGTGCATGGGACTAGAAATGGGTGGTCCGTTAGTCTTGTAAACAGAAGGGAATAATTGTTTTTTCCTTATTGATGATTATTAGGTCAATTGACCTATTTAAACATATACATATGTAACAGACCATATACTTAGAAAGAATAAATCCCTATAACTACGGGA
>Ga0214544_1004002_pt1 | contig 29924 bp, 24 predicted proteins | sample CNSS3metaG_FD_160074 | JGI IMG/M metagenome (GOLD analysis project Ga0214544, IMG submission 160074) | Root nodule microbial communities from cowpea collected in UCLA plant growth center, Los Angeles, California, USA - CNSS3 | ecosystem: Host-associated > Plants > Roots > Nodule | place: USA...
GGCTCCCCCAAAATTTTTTGGATTTTTTTAATATATATTTACATATATTTTTTAAATTATAATTATATATTATTTATATTAAGTTTATATTATGAAAAATAATAATAATAAATAAAATAATAAATGTAATGGGAATATTGATTTATAAAAAAGATTAGGATTTTGTTTTTGTTATAAAATTTTTCTACCATGTAAGTTATTATGAAAATGTGTGAAGGCGAAAAAAATATGAAGAGATAGATTAGAAACAGAGGTTAGAGAACACATAGATTGAGATTGAAATATACATTTATGTATGATCTCTCATATATCAAGCTTAATATCTTATAATGATTTATGTATGTTAGATTTATGATTCTTCTTAGGATGTTTATCCCAAATTAGTATAAACCCTAATTATGATTTTATGGATTCTTTTATGAAATTGGTATGAACCCTACTTATAATTTTTTTCCAAATTAGTATAATCTTTAATTATGAAATTTAGGGATTTTGTGCCTATGGTAAATTTGGTAAAGTTTTGAATTTATACAAGAGAGATGATAAATTTATATTAGAAAGATTGTAATAAAGAGTAAAAGAATTATTTTTTTTAAGGAGGAAAGTTTTTGATAAAGGTGAAAAAAAATTGCGTCTACGTTAATTAAACTTGAGAAATTTCATGAGAACCAAAAATTCAAGACAATTAAAAACAAATATCTAAAGTTCCTAGAGTTACATATAATGAATTTAAAAATTCATTAGAACACAATCCGGAAAAAGTATCTTCAAATTTCACAATACTCACCAGATAAAATTGATGAGATACGAAGGGCTTATCTAAAATGGTATTCATTGTTTGGTATTATGATATAATAATGAATGATAGTCATATTTTTCTAAATTCTTTTATTATGTGTGCTTGTTTTAAGTAGAAGAAATGAGAAAAGAAAATGAAAATATTTTTCTAACTATATATATATATATATATATATATATATATAATATAATTTGACATCTCCAAATATTTTGTCCAAGTTCCGCCAATATATATATATATATATATATGAATATGTTATTCTTGAATAAAATAAAAAAAAAAAAAAAAAAAAAATATATATATATATATATATATATATATATATATATATATATATATATATATATATATATATATATATATATATATAGGGTTACTAATTGTGATAATGTTTTAATAATTTAAACAGGAATGAAGATATGACGATGACAAGTATTATGGTGGGGATATAAACATCTCCATATCCAGTGAAAATTTTCCGTCAAAACGGGAACGAGTTCAGACAATACCCACGTGAACATATTTATTTACTATCTCTAATTATCGATATATTTTACATTTCTATGTGAACTGACATTACAAGTCCTTTATACTATTATTCTCATCATCATCATCACAAATGATATAAATTTGGTAATAATTATTTTGGAAGTATATGAACAATTATTTAGATTAATTTGTCTAAACTCTTCCTATATCATGAAATTGTCACATTGTCTAATTTCATTTTAGTCATTAGAAGAAAAAAAAAAATCATTCTAACCCTGATAATCAACGGCGGACCATCTGAGGGACAGGGGAGCCACGGCTCCCCCAAAATTTTTTGGATTTTTTTAATATATATTTACATATATTTTTTAAATTATAATTATATATTATTTATATTAAGTTTATATTATGAAAAATAATAATAATAAATAAAATAATAAATGTTATGGAAATATTGATTTATAAAAAAGATTAGGATTTTGTTTTTGTTATAAAATTTTTCTACTATGTAAGTTATTATGAAAATGTGTGAAGACGAAAAAAATATGAAGAGATAGATTGGAAACAGAGGTTGGAGAACACATAGATTGAGATTGAAATATACATTATGTATGATCTCTCAGATATCAAGCTTAATATCTTATAATGATTTATGTATGTTAGATTTATGATTCTTCTTAGGATGTTTATCCCAAATTAGTATAAACCCTAATTATGATTTTAGGGATTCTTTTATAAAATTTGTATGAACCCTACTTATAATTTTTTCCAAATTAGTATAATCTTTAATTATGAAATTTAGGGATTGTGTGCCTATGGTAAATTTGGTAAAGTTTTGAATTTATACAGGAGAGATGATAAATTTATATTAGAAAGATTGTAATAAAGAGTAAAAGAATTATTGTTTTTAAGGAGGAAAGTTTTTGATAAAGGTGAAAAAAAATTGCATCTACGTTAATTAAACTTGAGAGATTTCATGAGAACCAAAAATTCAAGACAATTAAAAATAAATATCTCAAGTTCCTAGAGTTACAAATAATGAATTTAAAAATTCATTAGAACACAAACCGGGAAAAGTATCTTCAAATTTCACAATACTCACCAAATAAAATTGATGAGGTACGAAGGGCTTATCTAAAATGGTATTCATTGTTTGGTATTATGATATAATAATGAATGATAGTCATATTTTTCTGAATTCTTTTATTATGTGTGCTTGTTTTAAGTAGAAGAAATGAGAAAAAAAATGAAGATATTTTTTTAACTATATATATATATATATATATATATATATATATATAATATAATTTGGCATCCTCAAATTTTTTGTCCAAGTTCCGTCACTGCTGATAATGTTTTTAAAATTTAAATGAGTTGAGTATGAAAGATTCACATGCATGACTATCTAAGATTCACATAACATTTATAAATATAGTTGGAGCTTATTAATCAATGAAGTCGTTTATGTCAACAAGAAGAACTTAAGTATTTGTAGATTACCAGTTTGATCCTTAACAATTAGATCAATCTTATTAGTTTGCAGATTATTTCTCCTTTTATTTCTTATTTCTTGTAATTCCTTTGCCTCCACCCAACCAAAAGAACTAATTATGTGCTTACTACATTCTTGGTCTAAAATCCAAAAAATCTTGCAAATTTGTGATTTCTTTTTTTTTTAATCATAGTTGCGGGAACTTAATTAATTTATTTTAAAAATTCAAATATTATCATATAAAGGATGATTAATTGGGCTCAGTGACAAATAACTTGTGTTGTGAGATTTTGGAGATCACCTAACTGCTTATTTATAAAGTTTTCAAAGGCTTTTGTTATAATTTCACTTTAGTTTAAGGGGTTGAAGACTATTTTAACCTAGTTTCATGAAAATTCTAAATATGCTGCCACGTAGGTCTATGTTTGTTTTTTCATAGTTGGATTTTAATTTAGGTTAGTTTAATCGGACCCATCTTAGTTTGTTATTATTTTCAGTTTGTTTCTAGTTTATTTATTTTATTTCTAAACTTATTTTACGTATGTTTTAGATAAAATGCATTAATTATTTTCATTTTCACCACATGCATTGCACATAAGAGACTATGATGATTTTAGTATAAAAACATATACTCTAATCAAATATATTGATCAATCTTTTTCTTAAAACTGAAAACCAAATTCACAAATATTATTTTTGTACTAAAAAAAATGTAGAAATGTTTCTAAATTAATTTAACAATCATTTCAGTCTCATTCCTATTGAATACAATTAATTTAATTAATTACATATAAAAATAAAAAGAAAGGCTCAGAATGTCCCCAAACTTTTATTTAATTTTTTATTTATTTTTAAATAATCAAATTCCAAAATATACATTCCAAACTCCAACCATAAATGTATTTTTTTTTTCATCTTATATAATATAATTTTACAAAATCGTACTTATTAATAAATTTCAAAAAATTAAATTATTAAAGAATCAAACAGATCACACAAATAAAAGAAAAACAATACCAAAAAATTTAACCACATAACTTAGAACAATTAAAATATATTAATACACTAATTCTACTACATGAAAAATTATCTTATATTTATCTTAACTTCCTTCTATAATTATTACTTTTTAAATCAAAAATCGAAATTAAAAAAAAATTATAAAAACACCAATAAAATCATACCAAAAAAATAATTATATGCAAAATTATCTTATATTTTATTTTTCCATTATTAATTTTTTAAAATTTTGAACAAAATAATAATAAACTTAAGTTATTTAAAACCTTAAATATAATTTTACAAATTCCAACTTAAATATAAATATTATTTCATCTTAAATTTTTTTATCTTCATATTTTTTTTATTAATTTAAAAAAAAATCAGTTCGGTTCTCAGATAACCGAATTCCGACTGCTATTTCGTTCCACTTATGCACATATGAGGTTCAAAATTCAGGATATTGGGATTGAATTCTGAACTTAAGTAAAACCGTGCTACGGGGGTAATTCTTAAAAATAGTGTGCTACATGTGTCAATAAAAGCATAAAGTATGGTATATCAGAACAAAAATCTGCATTCAATATGATTAATTTTATAATGAATTTTTCAAGAACAATTGGCAAACATATAAAATCAACCTTTAAAGGAAGAAATCTTCCCCAACTCCAATGATACAATAGAAGCATGAGGACTTCCAAAACTTCTCAAACGTATACTGCTAAAATATCAGGAAATTGTCCAGCTGAAAGTCACTGTACACTCAGTTCTCACAAATAAGAGAGGACAAAATTTTTATAACATAACAATCTATTAGGGAAAAACAAAGAAAAAGAAAAAGGAAAATGAGCCTCGATTCATTGAAAGGGATATTAACACCAGAAAAGTGAATGAAAAATTCACTAAAATTTAGTACCATAGAAACCATTTGGTCCTGGGACTGAAATAGGTCGTGTGACAGGAAAGCCAGATTGCAGAAGTGGGATGTGGCTTTGAAATGCAAAGGGCTGATGTCCACTGGTTAGGACAGGAGGGGGCACACAAACTGGCATTGCTGGACCAATTGTCCCTCCTGCTTTTGCAAAACAGAACCATTATCACAAGGGAAATGCATGTCCTTCTGTCCAAATTCTTCTATTTCAATGCCAAAATCAAAGGACACTATTGTCTGGTTTGGACAAATTTTTTAATAAACGCTTACAAGAGTACAAAATAAATGAACTGTAAATTCAGTTTATGAGCTTCAGTTTTTGGAAGAGTTGAATGACAGCTTCTACGGAAATACTTATGAGTTTATAATAGGTGTTTATAGAGAGATGTATACAAAAATGATTATATACAGTTCTAGCATAAGCATAGTTTCAATTACTACTATGGTGTCAGAAAGGAAATGTCAAGGAGTGTCCTACACTTGTTAAAGATTCAAAAAATGAAAAGTACCGAGTTTCCAATATATTAAATGTTGTACATTTCATTGAATGTTTCTTTTAGGTATAATGCATAATAAGTGCCCTTTTAGAATCTTATTAGTAAAACCCAACAGAAAAGTTAAGATATTATTGAGTTGATGTCAAAATGTGTTAGTTATTCATTCACCGTGTAACTAACGAGTTCATTAAGATGACAGAAATAGCAACAAGATAATGCAATAAACAACCTTTCTTTTTTTTTTATAAAAAAATAAGATTTTACCTTGCTGCTTTGGAAATGGTACATGATGATTCAACAGAGGGCGAGCTGAGACTGGTGCAACGGTCGGTGTTCCATGAATTAAATCCTTCAATCATAAGCAAAAATGTAAAATGACTAAGCTAATGAAGGTCAAAACTGTAATAAACATTTCTAGAGGGAAAAAAATACTTACAATTTGATTTGACTGACCATGTAAATATTAAATCCTTAGTGTTTTTTAACATCTCCAATGTAATTAATTTATTCCAATTTTGGATCAAATTTCCTTAACTTAGACAAATTGAATTCCAAAAGTTACAGAGCATGCTATCTTACGTGGGAAAGTGGCTGAACATATACTAACTGGGGTGAACGTCCAATCATTACCTGCATTCAGAAAAAAGATAAACATGTGGTTGATTCTTCAGCATATAAATACTGATTAACTTCTAAACCAATTAGAAGAATTTACAAAAGAAAACTCAAATTAGATACATTGAACATAAGATCTTTTCGTACTTACAGCAGGAGAGCTTGGTTGCATATAAGCAGGTTCAGACAAAACAGGAGTGTAATGTGTAGGATACCGGAGTGGTTGATTTCTATGCGGCACATGTCCAATAATCTGTTGCCAAAGAAATTGTCAAATTAACTAGAATGTGTAATGAATAATATATAGTTTTAGATTACTCCTACATTTATGACATTTGGCATCAAATAGACATGCTCATTCAGGCACAGATGCAGATGAGATAAAATATCAGAAAATTTTATTTATACATACAGGTTGTGAAAACTGAGAGCCACTTCCACCATTTCCCACTGGCAAATTACTATATTGTGCAACCTTTACAGGCACCGAAGGCCGAGAAGCAAAAGTGTTGAATCCAGCTTCTGGTTGAATACTACCAACAGGTACCACAGGAGAGCTATTTTGTACGTATAACAAATTTGCCACAGAAGCTGATGATATAGGATTCACAAAAGATGGAGAGAAGGTTTTGGCGGCTGGATTGAGCTTAAACTCCTAATTGATTGTCAAGAAAAGAAGAAGTTAAAAGCATACCAACACCGATTGCAAGAAATTTCCATTATCTTAAACTTGGCACTAGCAATCCTATTATGCTGTTTGCAAAAGAAACTACACTGAAAATTTAAATAAATATACTCTAAGGATTTTAAAATGGTGGATGCTATTAGCTAAGGATCAAACCATGAAAAAATAATGGATCACTAATCAAAATGTTTAGAAATAATGTAACTAACAGAGGACTTGCGAGATGAATTATATGATTTGTGAAAGGTTCGGAGGATGATCCATGTCAACAGATAATGAAGCCCACTTAAAAAAAATTCATCTAATAAGAAACAAAAATGCATTTGATATGATTTACAATGATGTATAAATCCCAACCTATTTCTTTTTATACGGAGCAGTTTGGCCAAAGCTTCTAATGTAGGTTAAACTGATTTATTCACCTTAGCATTTATGGTAGAACCTGTACTCCTTGGAACAGATATTTCAATGGGCCTTGCTGGATGTGACTCTTTGATGAGATCCGCACCTTGGGTTGAATTTGTAGAGATAGACTCTGGTGAAACAGACCTTTCACCAAACCAATCATTGGCTTTAACAGATGCAGGAGCACTGCTGCAGAATAATCCACCATTAGAAGGATTTGATGTTCTATCTGTGCCTCCATGCTTAACAGCTACCTGTTGGCCTATACATGTATCATATCAGCTGTAATGTAAGTATAAGAGAATTGAATAAGAAAACAGAATCATGTAAGCAATCTCCTAATCTTTTTCCGGGAAGAGGGGACTTAAGAAATTCAGGATGGGCAACCATAGTCCATACTAAATCCCAAATCAAATTAGATTTAGCAGGAGTTGGTTAACTAAAAAGGTATTGGTAATATTACGTAAAAAAATCTTGGAAGAAAAATAGACAGGGAAAATGTTTTCTCCTTTTTCTGTAATCAGAGCTTTACTGATACCAAGATAGCAGGATGCCAATGCACAAAAAGTTCAAATTGAGAACAAAGGTGGCTTTTTCAGCAGCAGGTGTTTATATGGTTGAGGCACATGCTATCAACATTGCAGCCCAAATAAATAGGGCACCAGGAGGCCTTCACATTTGAGTGACTAGGTCTAGAATGTTCTCATAGCATCAGACTAGCACTAATTTGTTACAACTGTGATGCAGTTGCATTCATTCCTTTTGCTATATTCCTTTTTAGTTGCCTACAAGTGCAGAGAGTCAATGATTGTATTGTACTGAACCTATTCTGACATGGTTGAATGAAAAAGGCATGGAAGAACCAATCTATTACAATACGTATGGTGGTTGTAGCTCTTCCTCTAAGCCCACACATAAATCTTGATATCAGGGTCAAGGTTTCAAATTGCAGTTGCCATGTGGTTTTGTCATAATTCTTGACATTGAGGAAAATTATGGGCAAATGCAGCCACAATTACCGTTGCAATGTGTCTGCACTAAGCCCAAAATTTTGAAGTTGAGTGAAATCTCAGAATTGGAATGCCTTTTAAACCATAATCAGGATAACAAATTTGGTTATCGTGCACGTCATTACATGCAAAATTAGCTAAAGTGCACAATACAAATATCCAAAACCATTATACTTAAGCCATCTCAATATACACTGCTAAGGATAATTTTCAATACAGTAGATTTTGGAGAAATCTAACTCACTTTCATGCCTTGAATTGGGACTTTGAATCCTTTCCTCCTGTGGAAAATCAGAGCTTTAGAACTAAAAAATTCAAACCATCAAAATTTATGGAAATCCTGCTCAATATGCATGTCTACATACATTTTTTTCATTAAAAACCTCAGACTTCTGCATGTGGTCATCGGCTTTCCCATCTAAGTTTGACCTTTCATCTCCGACTTGTCTGTATAATAAAATTTGGCAGAAACACAAGAATGAAATAAAGTAATTGCATAAATTTGTAATTTTACAATACCTTTTCTAACAAATCCAAATTCACTAGTTAAAAAAACCGGAATCAATTAGTCGCAAGAAGATAATTTTACACCAGAAAGAAAAATCTTAACAGTTACATCACATTTTATATAACACAAATACGTTTGCAAAAATGTATATTAGCCTATCATAGTTTAAGTTTTTATCATTGAAAGTAGAGTTATCCCCACTCTGTCATAAGTTAAGTTTTTAGCTCTAAATAAGTAGTGTTATCCCCATATTTATGTAATTAAAAGTCCATTTACTTTTCTTTGTTCTCCTTAAAAGGGACTCAGTTGCAGGGGAACATTAAAGAGCATGAAAGGATGGACTCTAGACCATTACTGAAATAAGTCAAGCAAAATCATATTCACAAAACTGCATATCTAGCTTGTGTAAATAAGGACTAGTTCAATGTCCATTTCCAAATGAAAACAACAAAGCATAATGCTCCAAATGGGTATACAATGTGGAAATGCCATTGGCCTATGTAAGATTATAAATTTAGTTTCTACTAAGAAGGGTTTTCCACGCAGTAAATTATTGATTCAAGTATGATGCCGCCAAATGTGGAAACCAGTTTTAATGTGACTAGTTTAAACTTGTTTCATAAATAAATTTTTAAAATAAAAAACTGAAATATATTATTTAACGAAGTGTTTTTATGTTAGTATAATTTCCTTTGATCTTATCATGAAATACATTATTTAGTGAACTTTCGTCAGAAACAAAAGTGGATGACCAACTTAATGCCTCTTCCTCTCACGAAAGTGAAATTTGAAACACAACACTTTTCATATTGTCCTCAATGCTTTTAACCCACATTTCATGATAAAATATATCCAATACCATTTGGTAGCACCTCAACTACTAGTTAAGAAGGTAGCTTTAACATGGCCAAATCAAAGGCCTAGGAACCATAAGCCCCCACTACAGGTAAGCATATCTTGATCATGTTATGTATGCATGACCAAAGGTGATGAGCAACACATATAATCCTGTTGGACACAGGTCACACCACCTGACACCTGTATTCCTTTTGTAGCCTTTTCCTATATTACTGTTTTTCTAAGATAAGCTGTGAACCCTAAGCTTTCATAATAAAAAATCTAACCATAATTTTAAATGGGCAAAGCTTCATGATCAACATTTTCATAATAAAGAGGTTACTTGAAGAGAACAAATTTACACAAGAGCCAAAGGAGAAATAGAGAAATTGGTGTTGAACAAAAATTCTAGTTATACATATTTTGCTCGATAAATAAGAACATGGATCCTTGAGCAACCAGAAAATTGAAGTTGTGAGAGCATTTAACCACATTAACTTCGGTTTCAGCCATGGGAAATTAGAAAATGGCAGTAAGAGCACCCACTTATTCAAATGGAAACTTTTGTAGAGAAGACTACTCAACAATGGCATGTCAGGATGTGTGTATAAGGTGTTTGAGGGGATATTTTTTGCCATAGAAAAAGTGTAAACCAAAAGATAAGAAGGCAACAGGCAAACAAGGAACATAAGATGAATGCTTCCATTGGATGTTGGTTATAAAACAGTAAAAACTAACTCAAGTATACATAAAACACATCTCTCCATGCATGTGAACAAATTTGAATGGAGATACCATAGTACCTTGATTGATTAACTTGATTTGCATCCATTAAGGGCTTTGTATGATTCTCTGCCTCACGCGTTAGGCTCTCAGAAGATACATTATCGGCAACTTCTTCTTCATTATCAACAGTTATGTTTTCACCAACACCATCTGCCGAAAGCATTACTTCCTATGCACAAAACATGTACATTAGTTAATTACACTCCAGTTCGATATGTTTGAATTCATGTGGATATATTGCAAACCGTGTGTGTCTTACCTTAGCAACAACTTGCACAAGATCACTGGATAAAATCACCAATGTATCCACAAGGCCCTCATTTCCAACATTGCTGATGCCTTTTCCCATCTTGGTCATCCTTGCTTTCTTTAAAACAATACCTGGTTATGGCATAAAGCAAAGGAATGATGAGTTTTAGTCATATAAAAGATGTTCACTAAAACTCAAACGAGGCTTTATGCCAAAACTTAATAATTAAAACATTAAAAACAAGATCTGCCTTTGCTGATAACCCATTTTGATCTGTCTATATAATCATAAACAAGATGATTTAATGCTCTTCTTACCCCAAAAGCTAATTAAACCTCTCATGCAAACGACTTCATTCAGTAATCCTAGATCCAATACTAAAACAGCAGTTATATTATTCATTTTGTCTCAGTAGTTGTCTCATATTACATTTCAGTTCTTATATTAGAAAGTAACAAGTTCGTAATTTTGCAAAGTTTTTTATCTTGTAGAGAATGATTACAACCATAAAAGTTTTTATAACTGTTTTATATCATTAGAGTTTTATCTATTACTATTGATAGCAACAAAATTTACCTTCTTATGCATCATAAGGACTACCGATTTCTCATCAGGGACTAAAACTTAAAGTGTAAAGCAAATAAATGAATAGTTTAACCTAAAACAATGCTTGAACTAAAAGAAATAAATTCGATGACAGAATTTATTCCATATCAATTTGTCATATTTTGTCGGGTAACAACAAAACAATTGAAGCTAAAAAGAATCCAGAGTTTCAGGATCTATGATTAATGCTTCAGCAGAAAGAAATGAAAGTGTGAAGGGAGGAATGCGAGAGGAAGAAGAAGTGGACCATAATCGGCATGAGCAGAAGTAGTGTGGAAGATTCCAGAATACACAGAGCCATCCTTGACATGAACATCCACTGGGAGACCTACGATGCATACGGTGGTCAAAAGCAGGGCCTCGCCGAGCGAATCACAAGAAGGTGAAGAATGATTATCTGGGAAGGAGTCCCTGTTTCTGCAACCCATTTCAGATTTCTTCTTCTTCTCTCTCTCTCTCTCTCTCTAGAATATTCTGCTCTTCTGCTGTTGCAATTGGATGAAGAGATCTGACAATTGCGAAAAATGAGTTTGGTTACGAGCAAGAACAAGCACGATGCACACACACGTTGGTATTGTGGTTCCTTATATTATTCGTGCCATGTTTTCCTTCTCTCTTTTCTCTAACCTAAAACTAAGTACAAGGATTGTTGTATACTTTGCAACATTGGCACTGTTTTCTACAGTAATTCCATTTATTTCCGAGTAACAATTCTTCTATCGGTTTATTTACTTTATTATTATTATTATTATTATTATTTATATATATATATATAAACTTAAATTTATTAAATTTTAATTTGTTATTTAGATAAAGTATTTTAATTAATATTATGATTTTTGCCTCTTTCATTTTTCTCCTTTCTTTACTCTTTCAACAATGTTTTTTTTTATCTTTTATCTAATTTTCTTTCTTCAATCATTATTTTTTTCATAATCTCATTATGCTCTTTACTGGGTGAAAAGTTAAAGATAATTTGTAATTGATTATATTTTCAAATTCTTGTATACTTTAAAGATTATGTATTTTTTTTGTCATCAATCTTGGTATTTTTTGAGAAAAGTATTATTCTCAATTTAGTTAAGCTCATATTGAAATTTGGTTCTATTTAGATACTTTGTTTTATGTTTTTAAATGTTGAGTAGTTCTCTTGCTTGAGCTGGAAATTTATTTGGAATAAGAAATTTCATGTAAGAACAACTACTTATTTTTTTGATAAAAGTTTAGGATAGATGATTTCGATCTGAAAGTGACTTATGATCACAAAATTTTGGCTTTAATGGAGGATGATGTTTTGTTTGGAATTTGTGTGTTTGAAATAGAGTGTTATTTGTGTTTTATTTAATAGATGAATTGGTTCAGAATGTTTTGAATTGAACACCATCAAATTGACTTTTGACAATTTTTTCTTATAATCTTAAATGACATCTTTTAAGTAGTTTTTTATTTTTTTATTTTCCAATTCCTTTTGAATATGGTTTTTGGATAAGTACAGGTAACTTCTATATACAAACAACAAATGAAAGCAATTGACCAAATGAAGCTAGCTAGAAAAGGCATTAATAGTTGCATGAGAAGATCTAGATGAGGAGGAAGAAAAAACAATTGATGAATGTTTGAAGAACTTGGATTCAACAAAATAAATCTCATAAATGAAGTAGAAGTTGAAAAGTTGGAAGAGAAGGGTAAAGTTGAAGACAAGTACCGGAGTTAAAGGTATTATTTACCTCCACATTTTAAATACGGTTTTCTTGCAAATGGAGGACACAAATTAGTGGTGATCAACCTTGCTCTAACTTCTTTAAAGGAAGAAAATTTATCTCAATGCTCAAAGCCACTGAGTGTGCAATATATTGGAATCTTACATGTAGGGGTGGGCATGGATTAAATTTTTAATGATCCAATTCACATCTATTTTAGATCCAAATAATTAGATTAAATTTTTGACCCAAATCCATTCTTTTAAAAAAAGTAGTTTGGATTTTTAAAAATTCAGATCCAAATATTTGGATCAAGATTTAAATCCAATCCAAATATTTGGATCAAGTTCAAAATCCATAATCCATTTTTTATAAAAAAAATTTAAATTGAATTTTTTAAGACTTGTGTCATTAAGGCCAACATGCCTTATTTCGTACAGGTCGCCAGGCACGGCCCGTATGAGTCGTCAAGCCGACCCATCCTAGTCCATCTGAGTCTTTGGGCCCGTCGTGCCCGTTCGGGTCATCGAGCCCACCGTGCCCGTTCAGTTTTTCGGGCCCGCTTGGCCCATTCGGTTCTTTGGGCCTGCCTGGCCCGTTCGGGTCATCAGACACGTTTGACCAGTTCGGGTCTTTGGGCCTACCTAACCCATTCGGGTCTTTGGGGTCGCCTGACCTGTTTTGGTCATCGGGCCCGCCTTATCCGTTTGATTCTTCGAGCTCGCCTGACTCATTTGGGTCATCGGGCCCGCCTGGCCTGTTCAGGTCTTCGGGCCCGCCTGACCCGTTCGGGTCATCGGGCCCGCCTGGTAGTTCGGGTCATCGAGCTCACCCAAATTTTCCGGATTGTTAGGCCCGATCGACTCGTCCGGTTTGTCGGGCCCGCCTAGCCCGTTCATATCTTTAGGTCCGCCCAACCTCTTATAGTCGTCGGGCCTGCCTGATTCGTATAGGTCGTCGAGCAAGGTCCATTTGAGTCTGAATTTAGCCTAGTCCATCTTAACCTTTAGCTTAACCCAAGTAAAAATTTAAATTGAAAATTTGGATTGGATTTTTTGGATTATCCATATTTGAAAATCTTGATTTATAAAATGGATATCCAATCCATAAAATATATAAAATGTAGATTAGATTGAAATCCAGATCCATTAAATGGATTTTAAATGGATTGGATTTTTAATAAAATGGATTTTTAATGGATTGGATCAGAGCAAAAGTGGATTGGATCAAGAAAATTAGATTTTTTGTCCATCCCTATATGATATTCTTATTGTATGAATAAAATTCACATGAAGCAAAATTATAAGATTGTAGCTCAACCTCAAAAGTGATTAACTCTACAATGAAATAAGTAGTCAATGCATGAATGATCTATCCAATTTGTAACAATGTCTAGGTTAATATGATTCAGGTAGTTTCTAAATGGAGGTATGATTGTTATGAATAATGATAAAAATTAGTTAATCTCTACTAAAATAAATCACTAGTTGTGAATGTGTCTAATGTTAGAAAGGTTAGAACAATAAACATTCTATTGTTTCATGGATTGTTACTCCAATCATAATTAGATCGTTGTAGATCTAAAAGATAAAAAGAAAGCAACTTTTACTTGTCCTTTTGGTGTGTTTGCTTATAAGAAAATGACATATGGGTTATGTAATGCATGCACAACATTCTAATCTTGTATACTAGCAATCTGTTTAGATATTGTAGAAAAATATATTGAAGTATTCATGGATAATTTTTCTATCTCTGATGCTTCATTTGATCACTATTTGGAAAACTTGAACACTATGTTGAAGTGATGTGTTGATGCCAACCTTGTGCTAAATTTGGAAAAGTGCCATTTTATGAAAGCTTAAGGTGTGGTTTTGGGACACAAAATTTGTGCAAAAGACATTAAGGTTGATAAAGTTAAAGTGGAGATTATTGAAAAGCTTAAAACTAAGCATAAAAGTGCAAGAGGAATTTCCAGATGAAAAACTATGAATGGTGTAGGAAAGACCATGTATTGTTGACATGGCAATTTTCAAAGCAGTAGGTGCCACTCCTCATAATTTTAACCTGCACCAAAAGAATAATTTTTTTATAGATGCATAACTCTATGTGCCTCACCTTTTTAAAATAGGAACCAATCAATTACTAAGAAGAAATGTTACAAGTGAGGGGTGTAAGAGCATTCCATTACACTATCACAAATCTCCTTATGGTGGGCATTTCAATAGAGAGAGGATTGTCGCAAAATCCGAAACAATCAAAAGTAGGAAAAAAAAATAAAAACAAAGAAAATCCCAACAAAACCCCAACGAAACGCGAAACAACAATCCAAATTGCAAAAAACAAGTATACAAAACGTGAAATGAAAAAAAAGGAGAATTGCGTAATTTTTTAATTTCAACTAACCACCACATGCAAGGAGAACATGGCGGAGCGCGATGGTGGCTTGTCGGAACAAGAGCAACGGTGGCTTTGTTTGGAAAAAACGAAGAGCTGCTGCTAACGTAGGTTGGCACGACGGAGGTTCGCGCAGTGGGACAAACCAACGTGTGACGAACTAGTGGATGCGTGGGACGAACCAACGATTGTTGTGGAATCCAAATGATCGCAGCAGCGTGGAAGGAGGCTCGACTGTGGCTGACGGCGCGAATGGAGGCTGGATGATGACAACTGTGGACGGAGGAGGCTCGATCAGAGGACAACTAACGCGAATGTTGCGTTGTTGATAAGTGTCTAGAATGCGTAAAGTTTCTATATAAACATGACACTTATCATGCTTTAATTGATCATATTTTGTAAGTAAACAACCAATTTTATCTTATAATTATAGAATGAGATATTAAAAAGAAGAAAAATAAGAAATTGATAAATTTTTGATGATTTTAAGTTGAGAAACTGGTCTCAAATCGTGGTCCAATCAAATCATCATACATGTATTGGATGTTTCATGGCATACCAAAGTGGGAGGAGAGAGTCTTGCACATTAAAGCAAGGACTCATTCTATTAGGAGTTGAGAGATCACACTGGGTTTGGAGTCCTTAGGTTCTAGTGTATCAGAGATGAACCTAGATCTACATAGAAAGAGTACTCCCAAGACATTGAATGATTTGCAAAGTAAGTAAACAAGATGATAATGTTGTAGTAGAAGAAGATGAGATGAAATCAATTCATAACCCCTACTCCGTTCAATCTATCTAATAACTACTATTTTTATTTACTTGCACTATCAACAAAAAATCCAAAAGTCAAACTACCAATATACTTGTTAAATCCCTTGGATACGACACTTGTTGATACTACTACGTACCAATACACTTACTGGGAAATGGTTGTTGTAAAATAATCATCAGTTGTGGAAGACAAAAAACAGTGCATTCGCGTTTTGAATCCCTAACTTGGTATATGGATTTAGTTTAATTTTTAATCAAGGTAAAATAGTGATTTTTTGCCTCAGTGCAATTTTAACCGAGGTAAAATAGTGATTTTTGGCCTTGGTTCAATTTTAACTGAGGCCAACTGCCCCCTTTTCCAATTAATTTTTTTACTTCGGGTCAGGGAAACTGAAGCTTAAAAGGCTTTATGGCAACGAGTGTACGGCAACCGAGGCAGAAAAGTATATTCTTCTTCGAATATTGAGGAAAATGAGACAAAAAGGCTTATAGGAATTGGAAAATTTCTACCGCTCCATTAATGCTTCAGTTTCCTAATAACCGAGGCCTATAACATGAGTTTAATCAAAACTGCACTAGTGATATATATATATATATATATATATATATCTATATATATATATATATATATATAAAAGCTTACTTAATTAATTATGAATATTTTAATAATTTAAACAAAAATATGACAGAAATGAGTATCTTGACGGATATGGGGACGTAAATGAGATAGATATGTATATCTTCATTTTCTTTAATTGTTATAATTACTAAGTGCCGGTGCGTTCGATAAGAAGACCTCATTTTCTTTGATTTCGAACCTCCGTAGAAAGATAAAAAGATAGATGAAAAAAAAATGAAAATTTATTTATTTGTCCAGTTAAAAACGAATTAGTGTACTCTTTTGTTTATCCCTCTCATTTTAAAAAGTAAGATTCTCACACTTTTCCCGAATTCTTTCCTAAAATTCTAAGTTTCAGTAATTCCTTACTTAAATTTAAGACCAGAATAAGAATAATACAAACAAGAACTCATAAAAACGTAATGTCATAGGGCTTTTTTTCTCAATACTTTTCTTGTTACACAATGCAGTACAAATACTACTGCAAAAGTTAATAATCTCTCCCTTATATATGCATATCCACACCTATTATGCTTTTACCACCTTTAAATACTTTATTTTTGAGCAAGTAAAGATTAACCGACATTAGACGAATATAAAACCCTATGGTATAGATAAACCAAAATGGTTGCTTCAATTGATATATGATATTTTCATTTTTACAGAGCATAAAATATCTTCTTAGATCTACAATAACTTCATTTCAAAATTCTTCCCATTCCGGTTAAAATTAATAAATATATTTATCATTGGAGGAGAAAATCAAAGAAAGAAGGGTTAAAACGAATTCAATCAATACTTTATGAATAAATGGGTATCTATGTTTTTTAGGTATTTCTTTGAAATGCGATATCTTAACGAAATTGATATCTTCAAATTTAATAATCATATGTCATTACCTGAATATGCCACGAAGAAAAATATGGGAAGAGCAAGTCAAATCAATATCTAAACATATTAGACATATGTTTTTTTTTTCGATGTTTAAAGAAATATATATTGACTTCTGTTTGTTAGGTAAAAGATATATAGAAATGAATTATGTTATGACATACTCAATGTAGAAAGTAAGTTTTTATTTATTATGAAAAATATTTAGATTCTTGTTTTGATTCCAAGTTTGCTGAGTAACATTATTAGAATCAATCATCATACATCTGAAGTATGTTCTATTTTGAAGTGTGAAGTTTCGTCACAATCAATGCCTGAGGAAAATAACAAACCATCCTTAATGGAGGGCTTAAAGGACTGAGTGTTCACATGTAAAACCTCGTTATCGACCACGATGGACGTCAATGTTCCGGTCTCAAGATCCATCCCTAATGGAGGGTTTAAAAGACTGATGGTTCACATGTAGAACCTTGTTATCGCTCCCACGATGGACGTCAATGTTTCGACATCAAGTCTGATGATAGAATCGTTCTCAATCACTATGCATCCGAAATATTGTCCGTTTTGAAATATGTGTGTTTCGTCCCAGCTTTGTCCTTGAAAGGCGTCTAAGATAATAGAAGGAGGAAGAAATATTTAAATCGCCTTTAAGTTTCGACTCCTAAATGATGTGAAATTATTGAACGTGGTAAGAACAACTCTGAAATGTAATTTAGGCGCACAAATAATTTTGGGGAAAAGAATCATTGTGCTAATAGAATAGCTTAAATTCATCAATGCCATCCAAAATTATATTTACTATTTTTTCATAATAAATACCAATTACTTATGTTTAGAATAGTTTGATTTCTTTGAAAGGTTATTATATATATATATATATATATATATATATATATATATATATATATATATATATGTGTGTGTGTGTGTGTTAGGTTCACCCCTCCTCCCTATTTTTATGTTTTCTCTTTTAAAAAACTTATCTAGGTGAAGGCGTCAAGTGTAACATTTTATCAATTTTAAAATTTGCAAGTCTATATACACAATTATTTGGTTCACAAAAAAGTGTACGCAACTTTAAGTTTCATAATATTACAATTCTTCATGTATATACATCAGTTCAAGATATCTCAGTAGTCAAAATAACACTCATAAATTCAACGTATAAAGAATTTTGAATTTTCATATAAAAATAATTGATATATATTATAATTTGAAGAGACTGTTGCAAAACAGAAAACACATGAAAGGATTATGTACAAACAAGGAAATGATAATTTGTCAAAGAATTGAGAAGGTTGGTTGTTCAATTTTAATTAAGATGTCACAAAGAATTAAGTGAAGTTGAAATTGTTTATTGCACATATTTTTCCATAGTAAACGACAAGTGGGTTTCTGCAATACATAGTTTAGATTTCATGTAATTAAAAAATAACTAAATTATAGTCTCAATAAATCTATATGTAGTTTCTCGTTTTGTATTGTTTTGGTCAAAACTTAGTTATTAAATGGTGAGATTAATCATAATTCAAGTTTAAGTGTGAGAATATATGATTTATTATTTTGAATGGACAAACAAATTGACAACAAAATCAACCTCGTAAAGACAAATCAGGAACTTAGTCTCATTCATAATATTTCAAGCATTTTCGTTTTAATGTTAATGAAAAAAAATGTTTAAAATATCAATTAAACTTAATAAATTTAATTAAAAAAAATTAAATTTATGTATTTTTAAAATTGGAAGACTAAATAAAATTTTTGAAGATAAACTAATTTTATTATCCACTTAAAATTAAACATGTATAAAAATATATTTAACTTTATTAAATTAATATAAAATGGTTGCTTTGAAAATCAACTCCACCTCACTTCCATGGAGATAAGCCAGAAAAAGGTTTAAACTGCGATCAATTTTTGTCCATTCATTTAACCCGCAACAATGGACTTAACCCAAGTTAGTTCATAAGCTTATGACCTACCTGTTTTTAAAATAACTGTTATAAATTCTTTTTAAAAATTCAATCATTCGCATGTTTATACCAACTTCAAAACAAATATATGGAATGTGGTCCGTATGTGATTTGATTGATTTTTAGTTGATTTAGCAATATAAATAACATAAAAAATATAAAATGTATTCACAGTAATTCATTCTTGATGTCATTGAAGTTATTAAAATTTGATAAAAAATACATCATAAGTGTAACATAAAGTAGTAAGTTACCTGAGAAATTATATTTAAAAAATCTTGAGATTTGAGTTTAACTGCAAAACATATCTTCAAAGGAAAAATATAAATACTATCAAATTTATTTAAACATGTTGTATAATTATTACATTATAATATTTAAATGTATTTGTACAATAGAAATATTTAGTACCTGGGTTGTCATGCATATAGGATACGGTGTTGTTCAAGCTTCCAAACCAGATTTTTTTAACAAATGTTGCATAAATTGATGTTAAAAGTGATGCGACGAGTATGCCTCTAGAAAATGATTTCATTTTTGGAAGATTACTCATCCTCACTATTTTTAACTTGGGCAAAGATAAAATTGAACTTTGGTTGTCGAAACAAGTCAATATTGGAAGATCCTTCATTACAAGACATTCTAGTTTGGGAAAAATGATGGACACATTTTCAGCTTCAGATATATCACTAGATATGACCTCTTCCATTTTATCACATTTGCACAATCTGAATATTTTGAGTTTCCCAATATTTTTTATTGAAGTAAGTGAGAATGAACTTTGGAGGTTGTCACAACCAAAAATGTAAATTGGCACCAAATTTGAGAAAAATGAAACTTGAGGTTCCTTGTTCCAAACATACTTCAATTTGATTAGGTTAATCAATGCTAACACCTCGAGTTGAGGAAGTATTTCGTGAATTTTATGATCAAGATTGTCTTCTTCAAAATCAAATACCTCTGTCAATAATTCACATTTGCTCAAAGTTAATTTTCTCAAATTCTTGAATCTCGTGATCATGCTTGAGGAGATGGCATTCAAAAATTTGTTGTTGTTGGCCAATATTAGATTTTCCAGTTCAGAAAATGATTTGGACGGATAATTCCAGTGCCAAAGCTTCTCTACATTCATATTGATCACATAAAGTATCTTCAATTTTTCCACCAACAACTGCAAGAAACAAGTGGTAATTTCAGCTTGTAGGCCTATGCATGAATTCAAAACTAAGTAGAATGATAGTTTTTCATAATACCATGTTATGCACTAATATTATTGAATCCCATACTTTTATTCCATCATCAATACAATAAGTAATTAAAATAAATACTAGTTACGTATATCAAATGTCAAGAAAGAAAACATGTGATTTCCATGCAAAATACACTCGATAAATAGTTTGTAATGGAAACTTACTGAACTTGGGAAGAAGCAATTTGTTGTAGATGATTCTTCAAAAGTTTTGGAATCTTCAATAAAAGAAATCATAGTACAACAATTTGCTATTTTTAATGTTTGTAGGGAAGGAAATTCAGATATAGAAGGAAAGACAACAAAGAGACTTGGTAGATTTTCAAGAGAAACTTCCTTCAATTCATGAAAGGTGAGTTTCCCTCTCATGCCCTCCGCTTCTTCTTCTTCTTTGGAGATAATAATTGTATCCAACACCTCACAATCATAAATTTCCAGATTTGTTAGTTTTAGAGGAACTTGAAGCATATTAAGAGACTTACATTGCTTCACCTGTAAGAGTTTTAGGTTTTGATAGAACCTGGAAATATCTTTGTTAGCAACACAAGTTAACCTTGGAAGATCAATCAAAGTTAGGTCACACAGTTGTTGTAAAAGGTGTGTGGAACAAGATATTTGTTGAAGAATATTAAATATTATTTTAAATTCCTTACAGTGACTCACAACAAGTTTCTTCAAGTTCTTCAACTCTTGTAGTGTCTCAGAGAAAATGACACAAACCAAGTTGTCATAACTGTCAAACATAATCTCATTCAATTCAAAGAAAGATTTCCCATCAGTCGTTAGGGTTTCATGTGGATCTGCAAATGGATTGGACATTTTGCAATCATCAAAGATTTTAGACTTGGGAATTCTAAATGACCATCGTAGATTTGTCTCAACTTTTGGAGAGACTTCAACTCCAATTTGCTCAGTGATGGAAAGTTAGTTGTTGGACCACCTTTATTTAAATGATCCAAAAAAACGGTAAATAAGGCTCACATTTTTCTATAATTAATTCCTTAAGTCGGTGAAGCTTCTTTGGTGGATACAGTTCAAATATATATTGGAGACAGGAAACATCTATGATGTGTAAAATTTGTAGGTTTCCAAGGTCAATATAGTCTGGATGATCAAAGAACCACATATAACTTAAGTTGGTTTTTATTAATTTTAGTTCCTTTAGCTGTGTGAAAATTTTGTCATCTTCGTACCTCTCATCATTAAAACAAAAATGATATAGTGAGCACTCTTCAATGTTAATAACTTTGAGTTTGTGAGACCTGTATGCTAACATTATTAGAAAATCGTCCAACATTATTCCATTACAGTTATTTACCCGAAGAATTTGAATGTTGGTGAAATGTGAACTTTGAAGATTATAGAATATCTTATCCAACTCTTCATTGTTACATACACTGTACTCAGTAATGAGTGAGAATTTGTCATCCTGCATTAATTTTTTTGAGAATTCATCATCAAAGACTAAAAATATGTTGTATATGTCTTATTCTGATAAATAATGTTTGAGAGAGAACTAACCAATAACTCAAAAAGATATGCAAGGTTGGTGTGAGGGTGAATTTGCACTTCATCATTTTGTGTTATTAGTATCGATTTTAACTGTGATTCTTTTATCATTCCCAACCCAAACTTCTTGATGTCGGGAAAATGATCCAACACCACATTCTCTAAGGATGACCATTTAACAATGTCTCCCGAGTAAAAGCTTCTTAGATTAGGCAAGTCTTCAAGATGCACTTTCTTCATTTCACAATATTCAACTGATATTCTGGCTTTTCTGACGTTATCAATATCTTTTTCTATTTTCTGTTCATAAATAAAATCTTTATCAGGATTTTGGATCGTAAACAAAAATATCCACCAAGGAACACAATATTTTTATTAAAAAATTGAATGTATTTTTACTCTGTTTTCTAATGTATTTTTATAACTAGGGTTAATTATGTTTTTGGTCCCTGACTTACTAAGCGATTTTGATTTTAGTCTCTCTTCTAAAATTTGCTCTAAATAATCCATGTCCTTTCAAAATTCATGGGATTAGTCCTCGATATCTAACGTTGTTAATATTTTTCTTAACGTGGCAAACGATATTCTACGTAAACAAATCTATTTAAACATGTAGCAAATTTTTTATTTAAAAAATAAAATTGATTTTCCAACTAATCTTCTTCTCCTTTGTTAGGCTAGGTTTCTCTCCCAAATCTCCATTAGAGCTTCTCTTGTTCCTTCCATTCTGCAAAATCCAAAGACACAAAAGATCTTCATCTTTTTCTTCTCTCTCGCATGGGATGTAGCTTCCCTTTGTCTCCCCATTCTAGCACGTAGACACCGTTGAAGCGCTCGCCGGCTGTCGCACCTTGCATCTATGTTTTTCTTCCGGCGCGAGAATCCTAATCCAGCCACCACTTAACGACTACAACTGTTTCGTCCGTTTAGAGCTGCCGCTGGTGACGCCGCTTGGGGTCGAAGTGCTTGCCTGCGTCAACCACGTCACGAAACCCTTCTATTTCTATTCGCTCACACGTGTTCTCCTTCAAGCTTGCTTGGCTTCTTCCTTCCGCAAGCCACACGGGATCCACTACTGTTAGCATAATAGCGCGGAGGCACCAATTCTCCATTTAATTGTTTTTGTTTTTTTCTGATTAGTTATTCTTCTTGATTTTGGGTTGTTTTTATTGATGATGAAAATGTGCATTTTGGCCGGATCTACTGACACTCCCTTATTGGAAATCTCATGTCCTAAGAATTTTACTTTCTCTAACCAAAATTCACACTTAGACAATTTAGCATACAATTTCTTTTCTCTCAAGATTTTCAAGACAATATAAAGGTGTTCCTTATGTTCCCCAAGAGTCTTAGAATAAATAAGAATGTCACCTATAAAAACAACCACAAATTGATCTAAAAAGGGATGGAAGATCCTATTCATATAATCCATAAATATTGCAAGAGCATTGGTCACACCAAAAGGCATCACTTGATATTCATAATGGCCATACCTAGTTCTGAAAGTAGTTTTTTGTATGTCTTCTTCTTTTACTCTAATTTGATGATATCCTGACCTTAAATCTATCTTAGAAAATACAGAGGCTCCTCTCAATTGGTCCATCAAGTCATCTATTCTAGGAAGAGGGTATTTATTCTTTATGGTGAATTTATTTAATTGACGGTAATCTATACACAACCTAAAACTTCCAACTTTCTTTTTAACTAACAAAACTGGGGCTCCCCAAGGTGACACACTAGGACGAATGAACTGTTTTTCAAGTAACTCTTCTAATTGTTTATTCAATTCTGCTAATTCAGAGGGTGACATCCTATATGGTGCCATAGAGATTGGTCCAACTCCAAGCATCAGATCTATGGAAAATTTAATCTCTTTGTTAGGTGGTAAACCAGGGATATCATTGGGAAAGACTTCAGGAAAATTTTGAACAACTGCAATATTTTTTAACTCAACTTCCTCTTTTATTTCCATAGAAGATAATAATGAGTACCCTTGAATTTCATTCCTTAAAGGTTCAATTTTTGAATTGGTAGGTGATTTTAGAAGATTATCAGAGTTTGGAAATATCACTTATTTCTTAGCACAATTCAAAAGGACTTGATTGGAAGATAACTAGTCCATACCTAAGATTACATCTAATTGAGATAAAGGTAGACATATTAAATTTACAAAGAATTTTCTATTCTCAATGAACAGTTGACAGTCTAAACAAACTCTATTGGTAATTACCGAGTCATTTGTGGAGTTGAAACGACCAAACTAGTTTTTAGAAAAGAGGTCAACATATTAAGATGTTGAACACAATAATTGGAAATGAATGAGTGAGTTGCACTTGAGTCATACAATACATTTAAAGTTTTTCCTTTAATAAAGCACATACCTTGAATTAGATCATGGTTTTCAGCCGCTTTAGCTACAGTCATGGTGTACACTCTTCCTGTTGTGGTAGGTCTTGTCTTGGTTGGAGCTGGATTGAAATGTGGCTTCTGTTGTCCACATTCAGAGAATAGTTGACCAGGTTTCCCACACTTGAAACAGACTGGTCCCTTAAGATGACAATCTTTAGCAGGATGACCTTGTCCGCATTTAAAGCATCTAATATGATCATATATAGGTCTACTAGAATTTCTTGATGAAGATTGGTTGGATTGGGTCCTCCATTGCGGGCGATTGTAAGGTTTTCCCTCAATGCGTTTATTTTTATTTGTTTGGGGTCCAAAATACTTTGGTTGTTCTCAAAATCTTCCAAAAATTTACACTTGTGAATAAGCGTATGAAAATCATCAATTTCTAGTATTCCTATTGCTTTTCTCAATTCCTCCCTAAGCCCATTTTCAAATTTTATACATTTCATGCTTTCTTTTGGGTGATAAAAGAAGGTAAAGTATTTTCCTAATTCTGCAAACTTGGAAGCGTATTCCCCTACTGGCATACACATACTTCCTTGCTTCAACTGTATAAACTCTATTTCTTTTGCTCTCCTCACATCATTGGAAATATTTTTCTAAAACTGTTCTAAATACATCCTAGGTAATAATTATTCTTCCTCCTTCAAGTAATCTCCTGGTACCATCCCACCAATATTCAGCTTCTCCTATTAACATAAATACAGCATAATTCACCTTTTGGTTATTAACACAGTTCATAACTCGAAATATTTTCTCCATCTCCTTAATCCATAATTCAGCCTTTTCTGGATCATATCCTCTAGAAAATTGTGGGGGTTTGTTTCTCCTAGATTCAGCTAAACCTTGTGATTCAGGGTTTCCTTCAGGTCTTTGATTCCTTATTAGAGCAACAACCATGTCTTTGATAGCTTGCATTGCTTCAGTTAATTCATGGTTCCTCCTATTGTTTGCCATCTGAAATCGTATGTTAGTAAAAAAAAATATAATGAGCACATTTTACAGATCTCGCATGAAACGTCGCTCTGATACCATCTAATGTGACGAAAAAAAATCTTTTTATTTAATTATTATTATTATTATTATTTCCTACAATAAAATTTAAAGGCAAAATTATACGATGATATCAAATTATACTTAAAATATTCACACACACACACACACACACACACACATATATATATATATATATATATATATATATATATATATATATATATATATATATATATATATATATATACATATTTACAATACTGTATGCATCTTATATCTACACTATTTAATACCTCTTATATTTCCTATACTAGAAGAGGAAGGAGTGTTATTTATTTACAGTTTCTCCCTCATATACTGGTTTTCAAACAGGTGGAGGGAAAATGTTATGGATGGGGTTTACTTGGACTATTGGGGGTAAATAGAAGGTAACTCCAATTTGTCCTTCGATGACAATCAGTGCGTTTAGAGCAGAGAGAAAATTAATGGTGAAGTTTCCCGTTCCCTGAAATGTTACAGAATCATTCACTGCTTTGGTTTGCCATGCATTCCTTGGAAAAACAGCCACAATGTCGGCGAAGAAGGGATCAGGCATGTTGGGAGCAGTCATCTATGATGAGGTTATAACATTTTGTTTTTCACACATAATCATAAAATAGGGAAGTGAGACAAAGATAAAAAAAATATACAACATATCATAATAAGATAAAATGAAATGAAAATTCTCCCAAATCCATAAAACTGGATTTTATCATACTTTATATTGATTAATTTTGTAGTGACTAGTCAGGATAAATGAGCTCATGACCAACAAAGTAACTCAAGAGCATCTTATCTTGAGTAATACTAACTCGTTTAAATTCCAAGGTCATACCTCCAACTACAATAATCAAATCTTTATTTATCATAAATTTTATTTAAATGTAAATCATATAATTATATAAATAAATAGATAGGATCAATGAATAATTAAAATAAATATAAATAAATAAAAAGGACTAGTACGGAACTGGAGATAAATATAAATAAGTAATTGAGAATAAATATAAATTGAATAAATAGGACCAGTGCATAACTGAAGATGAATATAATTAAATAAATAAATAGGAACGAGAACTAAATATAAATTAGAATGAGGTTAGGAACACCTCACTTAAAGGTAAGTATAAAAAAATAATTATGAGGAGATAAGAAAAATAAAAGTCAAAAGATAGAATGATAAATGTCTCCTTCCCTTACCTTAGAGATTGAAAAAGGTCTGAATAAATACACAATTCAACTCTTATTTCTCCTTTGAGTCTCACTGTTTCGTTTCCCTTTTTCTGATGTGCCTCTCTAACTCTCAAATTTCTCTTTTTGTTTTTTCTCTAGTTGCTTTTCTTAGCATGGCTTTCGGTGCACCATCTTTTTATATAGATGCTTGAAAATTCACTCATTAAATTCATCTAATCTTATCTTAAATTTGTAATACAGGAATGGAATATTATTAATTGAAACTCTATCTCCTTCTGAATGTTGTACTTGCACCATTTATTTTAAAGATAAACTTATATTACACTTGTAAACATAATCTATTATTATATAATGTTTATCTGATATATAATATTTATAATATTATGATATTAAATAATATATATATATATGTTTAAATATTACATACATATATTTAAATATATTTAAATATTTTATATTCTGATATATAATATTTATTAACATTATAATATTAAATAATATATATATATATATATATATATATTTAAATATTATAACTATTTAATTCTTTTTTTATACTGAAAATATTGTGGTATAAATTTTGAGATGTTACAATAAATAGAGTGAATTATTGGATATTATTTTCAAACTATACACTTTTCAAACCAATTACCTTGTTCAGCATTACCTCACGCCTTATAGATGTCTTTCCACCATCTTGACGCATTCCTAGGTAGATTAGTTTCACCAAGGTTCCTCCAAAATCCCTATTTGGAGTCGAGTACCTCTTTCCATAATCCATGGTCCTCCGTACCTAGTCGCCATTTCCATTTGGCTAGGAGTGTTGTGTTGAAATTTCCTATGTCTCTTATGCCCAAACCCCATGTTCCTTTGGTTTGCATATGTTTTTCCACCTAACCCATGTTATTTTCCTGTTTGTTGATCCCATCCCCATAAGAAACTTCTTTGAATTTTAATGAGCTCCTCACACTTTTTGGCACTTTGAAGAAGGGCAGATAGTATATGAGTAAAGCAGACAATACCGATTTAATAAGACAAACTCTCCCGGCCATATATATAAGTTCGCCTTTCCAGCTAGATAGTTTGTTTCTAACTTTATCAACCAATTTAACAGGACATAGTCCTACCCCATATAATTTGCGCTTAGCCTGCCCTATCCTCCTTGAACTATTTCTTTACACACCAACTGGGTTTTCATACCGCTACTTACCCTCCCTATATAAGTTCCTTCCAGCCATTTAATGTTGGCTTCTTCCGCATCAAAGTTGATTCCTTTCCATTCGTTGCGTTTATACTGCTTGTGGATATGTTTGGTGTTGTTTTACCTCCCTCCACTCAGCCCTGATTTTAGGCACCTTTTTAACCGGAGGATGAGCCGTCTGTTAAGGCTAAAATTTTCTGACTTCCCTCTCAAACCTTGGTTTGTTGACATGGAGTTTTGTAGATCCAATCTGTATTGAATCAAGTTCACAGTGGAATCTTTGAACATCTCTCACTTCATAGAACCTAACAAAACCATATCTATGGCCCCATTTATCTAGCCTTCTAGAAATGAAGACGTCGGATACTCTTCCCCATCACTGAAAAACCTTCCACATATCATATTCTCCGTAGCTATACGAAAAGTGAGAGAAGAAAAATGTTGTTGTTTTGCCCCCCTCCTCCCACCTCCGTCTCTCTCTTCTCAGATTCGGCATATGTGAACAAAATTTATTCTATCCGCTTAATTTTATAAATTTTAACTTACTAGGTGCTTCTTTAACAAACCTGCGTGTAGTTAAAACTATACAAATACATTATTTCACTTTTTCCGTTAACTTAGGTCTTAAGATTATTCGTCACTAATTTTTTATTATTACTCATTATTAATTAGGAATTTTTTATAATGAATTGTAGAATAATTTTATTATAAAAATATAATAATATAACTTATAAATTAAATGAAGTTGGAGTTGTTAATATATTATTTTCTTTTTAAACGTGTGTGTAACATTGTGAAAAAAAATAAAAATCAATTTAAAAAATTTATGATGAGAGATAAAAAAAATATCTCAATAAATTTTATTATTTTTTATTATGTTTAATTTTTTATTTTATCATTTATTAATATTAAATATTATGTTTTATAGAAAAATAAAAATCAATCTAAATAATTTAAAAAAAAAATTAAAAATATTTTAAAAATCTTAAGCCATGGCCTCCTACAAATCTTCTAAGATTCGCCGCCGCATGTATATACGGTATAAAAAGTTTGTCTCTTTTACTTTATCAAGTGTCAAAATGAGAAAACAAAAATAAAAAATATCTAAATTTTAATTATGTGACCGTTAATATCAATTTTGACAAAATTATCGCACTAACTCCTTTAAAAAACGAACCCAATTAAATGAAAAATAAAAACTATAAAAGCAGAACAACTAAACAACTAAAAGACCTAATAGAAATAAAAAATTACTAACTAATTCAATCTCAAATGAATGATGTAACATATTCTCATTCGATTTGTTTAAGATTAGTTGTCACTATATCGGCTTTTTATTTAATATTTTTTTAGGAATATATTTTAACAAATTATTTCAATGCACTCCTTTTCATAATTTTGTTTTATTTTCCCATTTTAGAAAAAGATTGTGTTTCGTATAACTTCTTTTATGCTATACATGTGACACGAAATACTCTTGACACCTTAAACACTTGTTTTATTTAGAAATCACATAAGACCTTATATGCCATTTATTGCACACTTTACTTTTAGAAATGCATATTAATAATAATGATATCAATTTTATATAATTATTAAAATAAAAAGTATTATTAAATTTATACAAATATGATCATAAATAATTATTTTTAAGATTTTATTGTGGATAGCTTTTTCTTTATCGTGAAAAGTTAATTATGTTTTAGAAATAGCTCCAAAACCTAGAAGTTAAACGTAAAGATTTGTCTACACCAAAAATAGCTAAAGGAAAATTCTCTTTATGAAGGGTAGACATAAGTTTCACTATATTATTTCATGTCTTTGAATTAAAATGTCATACACATTTTTTGCTTATTTTAAATAAGAAATTTGTGCTTTATTCCTATTTTCCTATTCTAAATATTAATTAAATATTTTTTATAAAAAATAAAAAATAAAAAATAAAAAACATGATATTATTAATGATTCAATGTACAAATGGTAAATTTTATTTTCAATAACAAATATTAAAAAATTTACATAAATATTAAAATAAAGTAAAAGATAATAATTGCATAAATATCAAAATAA
>Ga0214544_1004007_pt1 | contig 29904 bp, 13 predicted proteins | sample CNSS3metaG_FD_160074 | JGI IMG/M metagenome (GOLD analysis project Ga0214544, IMG submission 160074) | Root nodule microbial communities from cowpea collected in UCLA plant growth center, Los Angeles, California, USA - CNSS3 | ecosystem: Host-associated > Plants > Roots > Nodule | place: USA...
CTCCCTTGGGAGTGAATACTTTTAAGCCTTATCTTGCATAGCAAGTGGCGGCACACATCCACTCATCTTCAAGGTTGCCATGGCTTCTAGCCTAGCCTTGTAGTGGCATGCTTCTCACATTTTTACCGTTTCTTTCCTTTCCATTTTATGTTTTCTTCATCCTTTAATTATTCTTGGTTTTCTATGGTTTATGTGCTTTCCATTTCCTTTTTGCTTTGAATCAATCCATCATCTTCTTCTCTTGAGCTTTGTGAAAGGAACCTTCACATCTAGATTGCTTGCTATCTTAATGTCCAGTGGGGATTTCACTTAGCTTTCTTAATCAACTCACACCATATTTAATAATCTTAAAAAGAAACAAGATAATCCTTCATCACATAGTTTCTAGGTCATTCCACAAACACATTGCATACATTCTATTTCTCTTAAGCATTTTAACAAACAATTTACATTGTGAATAATGCTACATTTTTTAATTAGTTTTGAGTTTTACAATTGGTTGCATATCATTACTTACCATGTTTCATACACTAGTAGTTCACTGCCATGCATTGTAGATTTTTTAGGATACTAATTCATGCATTCTCTATACTTTGCTTCATAAGGGTTCATTTCAATATATAGATGTTGAAGATAGAGTCCATGCATCATTTTCATTGCATTTTTGTGATATATTAGTCAATTTAAATAGAATATATTTCATCCATTTGCAACACAATAACACATTCACAAGAATTTGAGTTTATTGTCTCTCCTTAGATTGGTCTTTGGTTTCACAATATACTACATTAGAAGGGAAATCATATTTTGTATAAATCTGAAGCGACTTTAATGGTTTATCACCTAGCCACTTTTGGTTGAATTCATTCAATTATTCTTTCTACACATCATTTATGGTTCAAACAAGTATTCATGCACAAACAACTTCTGACTTAAACAAGTTTTTTTTTGAATAGTAACTACTTTTGGCTAATAACCAAGTATTCATGTGAAACATACACTTATTATGTCATGTTGCCCCCCTCCCCGGTCATTTTTCTTCTTTCTTCTCTCTTCTTCCCCCTCTTCTCTCTCTTTCTTATACTTTTGCTCTCTCTTCTCACTAGTTTTCTTCCTCCATACCTCATTTGATTCAAAATCTAATCATACCTTATCGTAGTTGAGGACCAAAGGATTAATTCTAATTGATCAATTTTTCAAACAAAGTCCATAGATTTTGGAATAATTTATTGCTCATAATTTTGGTAATTGTTTTGAAGATAATCATTTCAAGTAAGGGAAGTTGTTTATGACTTTTATAGAACCTTAGGATAGATATTTGGATGTGAAGGTGACATGGTCACAATATCTTTAGATTTATGTAGCGGGTATGGCTAGTTAAGGATTTGTTTGAATTTGAATGTTATTGAATTTTGTTTGATGAATTAGACATTTTTATCATAAAGTTGATTTAGTAACTAGTTTACGCATGTTAAGTATAGAGTCTCCTTGAATTGAGTTTTAATCATGCTTTAGATAAGTAGAGGAAGTTTATATGTCTTTCCTTATAATAGTTTATGAAATTGATAAAAGCATGTTGACAAAAAGAAGAAGATGGACATCTTCCTTCAATAAGGAGTTTTGATGATGATGATGATGATGATGATGACTTATGAAGAAGTATGAAAGACTTAATGATTATGCATGAAAAAATGTTGAAGACTTAAATAATGCATGGAAAAGTGTTGAAGACTTAAAGAATGCATGGAGTTTGGATTCAAGAGATTAATTGAGGACTTAATGGTTCAGTTGTTAAGTCTTGTAATATGTGTATGTTATGAAAATAGTTAAATTAGTAGGTCAAGAGTCAAAAGGCAAAAACCAAATAGCAGAGCACTAAGAGAAATTTTTATTTTTACAAAATGCACTGTGATAATCGATTATCACTTATAATAATCGATTATCATAAGTATTGTTTTTAACTTTTCATAAACTACTATAGAATAATCGATTATCTCAAAGAATAATCAATTATCAGCGCGAAACAATGTTTTTCAGAAACTGCTCTAGAATGATCGATTATCATTTATGATAATCAATTATTTGTGGAAGTTGTGACTTAACTTTTCATATTTTAACCTAATTTCTAAAATACATAAGTTAAAGAAGTTTGAGTACTTGAGAACTCTCTATGGGAAGGCTTTGAAAAATCTAGTGTGGGTAGAGCGATAACTTTCATCAAGTAGGATCTTAAGTGATTGAGTGTTGTTGTTGTTTCTAGGAGAAGCCAGTTATCCTTTGTGTGATTCAAAGGAGGTGTTCATCCCTTGTGAATTTTAAAGGAAGTGTCTTCATCTCTTATGTGATTCAAGAGAGGTTTTTTCTAAACCCTAAACTTTCTTATTTGTGATTTATTTTAGTGATTTAGTTAATCTCGTTTTTTAGAGATTAACAACTGGATGTAGGGTTTTTTTGATTCAAACTAGTATAAATACCTTGTGCAATTTTCTCATCCTTATTTTCTTTATTTTATTGTGATTATTAAAGTAAAGGAAAAAAATTTAATTGATCTTTGATATTAAAAGGGAAAATTTTTTAAAGCATAATTTTTATTAAGAACCCAATTCTCCGGCCCTCTTGGTTTTTGTATATTAACAAACTATTTTGTTGTTTAATTACAACAAAGCATAAACATGCATACTTTGAGTTAAGGGATCAAAGTTGATCTAACATGAGTAAAGGATGATGTTTAAGAAAGTCATGGTTTGGATTCATCATTTGAATTGTTCAGATGTTACATTATTAAAATAATCTTGTATTCTGCAATAATATTCCTCTCAGCAATTGTTCCACTAGGAATTGAACTTTTCAATTGTGACTCAGCGCACCTAACCTACGCAATGAGATGATTGTGCAACCTTCAACAATCTCCCCTTGAATAGTTGCCCATTAGGAATTGCACTTGGCACCTTGACTCTGATATCAATTATTTGATTGAGCTTTTAGTGCTAGGCCAAAAGTTATAACTTATATTCATAACGCAACTCTTTCTGTCATAGGACAATTGATACACACTACAATAATACTTTTACTCGAGTGAAAATAAAACAAAGATCTAAACTTTATCTTCTGCATGATTTTCAAACAAGTGAAAATAGAGCTCAAAACCGACCTTTCTTTCAACCTTGTTTTTGTTCAAACGAAAATGGCATTACAAATCAACTCAATTTCTATCCAATCGCTTAAGCGAAAATATTTTCATTCAAGCTATTCTTTTTTGTCTCTTTAACTAATTGAATATGTATGTTTTTCTAAATGAAAAATGAATATTAACATTTTTTTGTATAGATTTAGTTGATTTGTGGTTTTATTTGAATAAGTTACATACAATGCTTATTGAGATTGATTAAACATGTATGAATTTGGAGTCATACATATAGGATGATGTGTGAACTAATGTTTGAGTTGTGTATTAAATAGGGGCACTTAAGTTGAAATAGAGATCTTCTTGCTTCATTGGTGATCTAAGTCACATAGACTAAGATATCAAGCGGTGAGAAATAGAGGAAGTAGTGTAGACTTGAGTTATAATGATTGGATTAGGTATTAGTTAACGGTAGGACTTACTTAATACAAGTCTTCTAGAATGTGTTAGTCGATATTCCATTTATTGAATATCTTTAGACATATAGATGTATGTGTGGTTTATATGGTTTTTATACATTGGTGTTTGATTGAAATTGAATTATTCATGACTTGTTAACAAAGTTGTTTCTTTCTTATGTTAAGAATTTATTTCCAATAATTTACCCTTATGTGTATTGTTTTGTTTTATGACCTGCTATGATATTATTATGTGTAAGACTCAGGAAAAATAATTATATTTTTTAAGAGTGGTAACTGGACGTGAGGAGTATTATTTAAAAAAATAAATAAATAATTTTGCAAAATGGAAGTATAACATAGTAGGTTAGACCTTTAGTCATGGGTAGGTGGTTAAGGATTTGATTCTTGATATGTGCATTTGGTGTGTTTTTATTTTAAATATTGTTTTATAATTTTCTAGAAGTTTTTATGTGTGCAATTAGAGTGATTTATATTCTATCATTTTTTTATAATTTATTTTGAATTCATCACCGGTGTAAATATTATTTGTAATGTTTGTTGTGCGTGTAGTTGACAAGATAAATGTGATAGTCTGTTTGGTTTGGTGTGCTATTTGGATCTTTGTGGTTATGTGTTTGAACCCTGAGTAGTGAAAAATGTGTTGGTTTTATTTTAGTAATTTTGTGGTAGTAATGTGAAGGTGGAGAGTTGAAGTTAGGTTCGTTGAATTTGGTCATAGGGACAAAAAAGTATTTAAAGTGCAGAAATAAGTATTAAGAATTTAATTTTTAATTATTTTATGAGTAGAAAATTGAAAGGATGGTCAAAATTATTTTTATTTTGGTGCAAAAATTAATTGGATTATTTTATTTTTTTAAAATGGATTATTAAAAAGAGAAATTAATTTAGAAAATTATTTTTTGAGGAGATAATTATCAACTTTTAAATTTTAAGGGAAAATAGAAGGTTTGTTTTTAACTAAGTTAAAAATTGGTTTGTGAGTTGTGGTAGAGCAATGTGCAGCTCTTAGAGAGAGCAAACAGAGCAACTCTGTGAGTGTAATAGAAGGGAAGAAGGAAAAGGTCACTTTGGGGAAGAAATTCTCTGTTGGAAGCAAGAATCTTTGTTCAAGAGTATTCTAGGTAAGGGAAGCTACACCTTGTTCTTATTTTTTTGTGGTTATGTGTAGTTAAATTCTTGTATCTTTTTGAAGTGAAATATGGGATTACAAAGGGGAATATTCATTCTCTATGATCAATTTGTTATATTACTTGTAACTACGAATAGACGGATGATTAACTGAACAAGACAACAACAAATATAACGACTAAGGTCGCCTACCTAAAAGAATAACGCATAAGGAAAAGCCGCTAACCCCAAACTTAGGAAACTACAACGAGGCCTCTAGTGTTAAATCACTAACATAAGACTTGGGCTTGGCCTAGGCCCATTTAGAACCTGAACATTAGGCCAATGCAACAAAGAGGGCCCAACTCATAAGAAGGAAAGAACATAATTAATGAATATATAAATGCATGTGGACCCCCACAATTAAAGGTACGCTTTCATTAATTCGCTAATTTGTGATTTGACTTTTGAGAGACTTTACTGACTTGATCGTCAGAGTTCTTTCCGCAGGTAACTCCTTAAGGGTCCAAACCGCTAACATTAGGAGAAGGCAATCTAAACCAAGGAGTAACCAGTCCGAGAAGTCAGTGATTAGGGTAAGATATGATTTGTGTTCCCTGATATTTTGTTATTGTTTTCGCAGGAACAATACCCAATTATTTTGTATACTTCATTGTGAGTATGGTTAGTAGATTATTGAGTAATTTTATTGTGTATCATGAAATGGTAAGTGCAACATATTATGATGAATTGTGAGTGTAGACTATGAAAGATTGAGGTAAATTTTACTAAGGGTCATGTATATATTAGGTACAATTCTGTTCTAAATTGGTTGAATTTTGTCTTGGTTGAATTTATTATGTTGTAAAGGTGAATGATGTGCATGAAATGGAAGGTTGAAAGGTAAAGAACATAATATTGTGAAGGTTTATGCGTGGTGAATGGTCATTTAGTTTTTCTTTTATGTTTGAGTGATTTTGAAGTGACCAAAATATGTGTTTCACGTTAGTTCTTGTATTCTAACTAGTATGTATTTTCTAGTCTACGTAGTTTTGGTAAAATTGTGTTTCCCGTTTCATTTTTTACAATTGATTGGTAACTTGTTATTCTTAAGTTTGAATGGTGTGATCTTTGTTTAGAGGTCTATAGTTTAAGAAATGTGTCACAAACTCTTACAAACATTTTTTGTATTTTAGGTTAGTGTGTTTTTCTAGTCTACGTCGTTTTAGTAAAATTGACTTTCTCGACTCATTAATCATTGGATTGAGCTCAAATTTAGACAGTTGGTCCGTAAACATGTTATTCTTTGGTTTGACCAGTAGGATCATCGATTGAAGGTCTTTAGTTCTAGAAATATGTCACGTATTATTGCAATGTTTTTGGTTTTGTGATGATAAATTTTGCTTTGGACTTTTGTGTAAGAATTATGGTTGTGCATTATGCTTATTTGGAATGCATTTGTAGGATTTGGTATGATCATATATGTGTAGTAAGGTATGATATTTCATGATATGATGAAATTGAATGATGAGTTCAGGTATGTTTGATCATGTGATGAGTTATGGTATGCATGTGTACACACATGTGATGAGACAATATGAATTCTCTAATAGCCATAAAGCTTGGGTGGTTCTTTTACCTTAAGTGCTTTGTTGAGTCGGGGTTTCTTTCGTCCATAAGTCTTTGGCATGAGCTTAGCAATAGTGATCTTAACTAAGGCTTTGTCGAGATGGTAGAGTTGTTGCTTGTTATTCTATGGAAAGCAAGGGAAAAGCCCTTTACAAGAGGCATTGTTGTGTAGGAAAGGTAGACTGGTTGGTTATGAGAGAATGTCATACCGTTTATATTACTCGGTTGTAATTATTTGATGATTGCATGTTGTGCTTCTGGAACATGTGATGGATTGATATCTTGAATGGCATGGGTGAGAATGTGATATATTTAATATTCTATAGCTGTCAAAATGGATAATCCGGCTCGGGCCAACTTGACCCACCATGGGTTGATCACTTAGTGAGCCAACCTAATCCAACTCACTTATTAGCGAGCCAAAAAAAGTCGAACCTAACCTGGCTCACCATGGGTTGGTGGGTTAAACGGGTTGGCTCACGGGCTCACTTAATTAAAAAAACATACAATTTTTTATTTTTTATTTTTCAATCAAAACTAAATTATAATACTAAATAAAATCTAAATAAACTTTAATACAATCCAAATACAAACCAAAATCACAAAAATAGAAATTATTTATGTGTTGGCTAAAAAAAACCTTAACATGACCCAAATGCAAAGTCAAACTTAACAAAGAGCACTTTGTGACCCTTTGTTTGCGGGTTGGTGAGCCAACCCGACTCACCACGGGTTCAACCTAGGTGAACCGGGTTCTAGGTGGGCCGGATCAAAAATCAACTCGTATTGAAATTTGTAAAAAAATTTCAACCCAACCCTTGGCTCATGGGTTCCAACCCATTTTTACAACTCCATAATATTCTTTGTGATGTTTGTAAGACCCGATAATTTAATTAATTAAATAATTAATTAATAAATGCGATAGTCGAAGCCCTTATGACATTTAATACTGACATGTATGATGTGGAAAAGTACTAGCTCACATGGTTGAGAGTACTTAGTTATTATGAATGGACTTGGGTTCATGTCCCATATATGCCATTTATGTGTTATTTAATTGTTTTTTTTTTAATAATAATATGCTTGATCATGATGAGTGGTAATATACTCCTAGATTTATAAGAATTATCACGAAATAAGAATTGGTTTAATTGGTAGTGCATTTGCTTTGGAATTGGATGGTTCTGTGTTTGAACCTTGGTTAGACACAATTTAAGCTTTCTTTTTGCCAAATTTCTTTTTGGCATGACTGTGAAGGAGCAAAAACCCTAGCCGTCTAAAAGGGCTTAAAGGGATTGTAAAACCACCATAAACCAATTATTGAATGGCCATTAAGCTAATTTTAATGGAGTTTTCGTTTTATTGTCACTAAGATGAATCAAGGCATAGTTAAGAGACCAATTAAGGGTGAAGGAGTGGTTTTTGCTTGGTGCATATTGAGAGGGCAAATTTTAGAGTGAATCACGGCGATTCTGTGAATGAAGAGGAGCATTGAACTGCGGGTGAACAAAGGAAGCATTGTGGATCAAAAAGCTAATTCAAGCAATCCCTATTTGAGCAAGAAAACCAGGTTAAGGGAGTTGAACTCTTAAAATTTTGATGTGCTTGTTTAAATGCACGATGTCTGAGATATGGTCTATGATTTTCGTTCTACAAACCTAAAATTTTTGGGTTTCTGGAAAATTTCCAAAAACTGCCTAGCGGACAATCAAAGCCGTCAGGCGACTTGTACTGATCAAGCCCATTTTTTGGGTTTTTCCTTTGAATCGCCTGAGGCAGTTAATTGCTGCTAGGCGATGTATACATGTGTGGCTGTATTTTTGTGTTTTTTGGGAATTTAAGGGACTCATGGGAGTCTATGTGAATTGTTATGTTAAGTAAATTGACAAAATTGGGTGGGGAGAACTTGTGATTACTACAAATGCAAGGAATTCAAGATTTCATGGATGTTAGGGTTGTGTTAATTTGGAAATTTTGGATAGCATGATCTGTACAACGATTGATGATAAATTCTTTGTATAATTCAATGGTATTTATCTATTTGTGGATTGGAATGTGCTAAAGAGAGGTTGTGAGGAAAATGGAGTGATTGGTATGAGTGGTTGGTGATGAGAATTCGTACAGGGTGCAGAACCAAATTTGGATTCGTCCAGTAGTGATGCACTGCCTAGCGGCTCCTAGCTTGCCTCCAGGCGACAATGTTGACATTGGCTTTTGAGGCTGATTTTTGTGTGGCTTGAGTGAGTAATGCAGGTAGGGGTTCAAGTAGAATTAAATGGGAAGAAAACTAGGAATAAGTGCATGAGAAATAATGGAAGTAGGTAATGGTGGGGAGTATGTATTGATAGTGAGTGGTTAAATAATAAGCATGAATGGGTGGCGGTAGGAAAACACCGCTCGGCAGTCCCTGCTGCGTGAAAAACACGAGAAACAACGTTTTTTCACTAAAAAAATCCTACTCCACACATCCATGCATCGCCTAGCGGCAGTTCATCGCCGTCAGGCGGTTCCCATCAAGAACCCATAAATGCACATCAAAAGGTATCTGTCGCCTGGCGGCTTCGAAGGCCTGCTTAGCGGTTTTTGGAAAATTTCCAAAAACACAACCCAATTCTAGAAAACACGAGAATCAAGCAATCATATTTCACATTGTATACATGTTTACGCAATTAAACTAGAAAAACAAGAGGTACAAATCCCCTAACCTAGTTTCCTTGCTTCCAATTTGCAAAGCTTATTATCCTTGATGATAACAAAATCCCACTCCTTGGCACCTTCTACTCTTTCCACGTCCAATGGCTTCCAAATTCCCTTTTAGCTCTCTCTTTTTAGAGCAGATTGATTAGAAGAATCAAAAGGACTCTACCTCACCCTTAACTCACTATTATTCTCACCTCTCACTCTAATTTTTAAAGGCCTTAATTATTAAAATGAATTTTTCATTAACAAGGAGCTTAATGATCATTCAATTACTGTTTTATGATGATTTTCCAGCCCTTTCAGCTACTCTTCTACATGGCTAGGGTTTTCTGCTTCTTCCCATCCATGCCAAAAATAATTTCAGCAAAAAGGAATCTTATTTCGCATAAACCAAGGTTCAAAAACACAACCATACCATTGTCAAGTTAATGCACAACCATTCAACCAATTCATATTTCATGATAATTCCTATACATCTAGGAATTTATAATCACTCATCATGATTAAGCATATCATTAAAATTAATAAACTATTAAAATAACATACAAAGTACTCGAACCTAAGTCCTCTTCACATAACTAAGTACTCTCAACCACTTGAGCAAGTACCATTCCACGTTATTAACCCTAACATTAAATGACATAATGGTTCCCACTACTCGCATTTATTAAATAATTATTTATTTAATTATTTAAATTTCTCAAGTCTTACAATGTGCATATATTTGAACTATATATATATATATATATATATATATATATATATATATATATATTTTTTATGTTATCTCACCCTATCTGCTTGTATTTGTCGATGATCGTGTATGTGTTACATGGGAGGTGATGATGTTGCAGGTGGTCTCGGTGAGGCATAGAGACAATCAGGGATAACCTGGGGAAAAGCTTTATCAGAGTTTTGTTATTTATGGTTTTAAATAGTTTTGTAACCCTTTATGTTACTAGACTTAGATATTGTATTTGAATTTATAAAGTATGGATTTGAGTTATTTTATGACGAAATAAATGTTTAAATTTTCCCGTGTTTTGGGAAACGAGAACATAATAAATGAGGTTTTATGGTATTTCTTGATTTTATTATTTAAATTCTTAATATCCGACAGAGATGTTACAATGTTTATTTTGTTAGTTGACCTTTACTTTTGTGTATTTTTGTGTTTGTGCGATGATCGTATAATGTGTGTATTATACGGGAGCAGATGTTGATGCAACTGCTAATGGAGATGTGTAACTATTAGGAGCTCAGGAGAAAGACTTAGGTGTTTTATTTTAAAAGCAGTTGGAATTTTTTTTGGACTATAATGTAATAGCTGTTTATTTTTAGAATTATTTTATTTGGAAAGATTTGTAATAAGTTTTCTTGACAACTTATACTGAATTGGTTTGAGTTTTAATGATATTTTAATTTGGATAATAAATTTTTATTCAAAGGACATTTGAACAAGTGATTTTTATAATAAAATGGTTGTGAAGTTCCTATTTGATATGATGTATCAGAGATTGTGTTTTAAAGTTTTGGAAATTTTTAAATCACATGTGGCATCTCGAAAGGAATATTACACTACATGAACAAATATAAATACAAAATGCAAGTAGAATTTTTGAAGAAGATTAAAGTTTTATTTGTGGCTTTATTTCTATAAAAGATTATTTTCACATGTTTATATTTGGTTTATATTTAAAATGTATTTTGAAATATTACATATTTTGTTCATGTCCTATATTGGGTTGTATTATATGTTTTGTTATATTTTTTTGAGGGTGTTACACTTGACTATCATGTAGAGTGAGAATTTAGTGATTTCTTATTACACTTTAACTTTCTAGGTGAAGGCATTTATCTATTGACGTGTGTAGGATTTAGCACTCTTCTAGCTTGTTGGAATGAACACTAGTAGTGTTCTTCCTTGAAGTTTTACTTTATTCAGAATTTTTTTGCAACATTTTGTATATATGTTTTTGGGTATATGCGTTGAGAAGAATATTAGTAGTCTTCTAATTGTTGAGTATAAAAGAAAGTGAAAGTGTTCATTGAGAAGAACACTAGTAGTTCCTCTTCCAAAGCTTTTTATATTGACTATAAAAGAAAGTATTCGTTGAAATAGCATCTAATTGTTGAGAAGTTTTAGCCCATTTTAACGCTTTTCTTTGTCTAACAAACTTGATAATGATGGATACATCAAATGCACTCTATACAACAATTAACGCTCTTTTTTTTTCATTTTCTCAACATCCCAAAAGTTGGATGTTTTTTCTCATTCTTGGATAGTGTACTTGATTCATCTTAATTTACAACTTCGTATGAAGTTGACAGTTCTTCTAGAGTTGACAATGTTTTTTCAAAGATTTGGTGAAGGAAATCAATTTTAACTCTTTTCTCAAGTGATTTTCTTATGTGTATTCTCCTTTAACCAATGGTTCTCTTTGACAAATGAAAGTTGTAAACATTTCTTACAACATAGAACAAACTTTTATACATTTTTTGTGTGCAATATGATATTAGCTTACTTTTATGTGTTTCATCATCTTAGAGCTCATGTTTTATTAGACGAAACTTGAGACTACGCTTTATTTTATCATCTGTCAGAGAAATACTTGCATCTTACATGATATGTTATTCATTTAAAAATAATGCCTTTTAGATGAAGCATGATCATGTTTTTATAGTTAACTATTCAACACTTAATCAAAGCTATAGGATGTTAGGCCATTTTAAATATGTAGATTCATGTGTTCTTTATTCTCCGATTAATATTTGTTTCAATTTTGTGAGGGTGAGAAAAAAAAAGGAAATGAAAGTCACTTAGAGGGGCACACTACAGTTCTCATATTGATTTAATATTGATTTTAGAAATGAAACTTATTATTTTCAACTATTACAAAATTTATTTTTTGATTTACTTCATTGTTGATTTTGAGAAGGATTTTTGTTGCAATTAGAATGAATTTTTTTTCGATGGTTAAGAATTCTCTTGATTTGTGCTTCTGCCAAGTTGTTAAATGTGAGACCCTTTTTCTTTTATCTCTTTTTTTTTTTGAAGTATACAAAATAGTCTCACCCAAGTCACCTTCTTTTTCCAATTTTTCTCTATGCTTCCTCCATTTCTCCAAAATCTTGAGCTTTGTCCATCATCTAAAACTAGAGATGTCAAAATGAGTTTCAACCCGTGAGCCAACCCGGCTCACCACGGGTTCGAGTCGGGTTGGGTTGAGAAAAATTCAACTTTTTCAAAAGTGGGTTGAACTCAACCCGGCTCACTTAATCCACGGGTTAAACGGGTTCGAGCCGGGTTAAAGGTGGGTTGGCCCACTTAACCCACGAACATTTTTTTTACAATTCTTTTACTTTTTTTAAATTTTCATTTAATTTTTTTAATAATTATTTACTATTCCTATTATATATATTCACACTTCCATATTTTTAAATGCTAGAATGTTGCTTAATTATATTTGAATAGTTTGAATGTTTAATTAATTTGATTGTCAAGTTATATATGTTGATACTTTAATCTTTAACTATAATCTTCATAGTAAATTACTCAAGTAACCGTCTTATAAACAATTTTTTCTAAATTAGCATGAAAAAAAATTATAATATTTTTATTTATATTTTGTTGAATACATTGACAGAAATTTTTTAATATTAGTCATGCTTTCTTAGACTATATGGATACTTTTTTGGAAATAATTCTTCATATATTGGTGGTGAGCATGATTAAAACATTGGTTCTTGATTTTATTATGACTGTCATCTCATGGGTTACTTAAAAATTTATTTAAATATTTGAATACTAATAAATAAATAAATAATTTTTTTAGGTGGGTTGGTGGGCCAACCCACTTAACCCACCAACCCGTGGTGGGTTGAGCCGGGTTACAAAATTTCTGGCTCACCATAAAGTGAGTCGGGTAGGGTTCACTCATTTTCAACCCAGTTCGTGGTGAGCCAACCCGTGTGAGCCGGGTTGGCTCACTTTGACATGTCTATCTAAAACCACCCCTTTCTTTTCTTGTGGCAGCAGGCAGGCTTGAAGCCAGTACATAATTCTCCCTTCAAGCTGAGCATCCTCCCCCTTCGCGTAAGTCAATTCTAGTTTCCAATTCCCCTTAATTCCCAATTTCTGGAATTTTATTCCCTTATAAGTTAAATCGAGGATCTCATCCTTTCTCTGTGGTTTTGTATTCCAGTTCATTAGGTGTTGTGCGGTTGTGAAACCCTTTCTATTATGGGTTTTCTTCTCTACAATCCAGTGTTGTCTAGAGGTAAGGGGAGCTATATGCTTTCTTGAATTTTTTGCATAGAAACCATTTCTGATGACTTTGGTTCCATGCTTGGGTGTTGAACTGATGCTTGAATTGCCTGTTAGCATGGAATTGGGGTTTTTGTATGAAATTCTAGGTTTTTGCATGTGAGAGTATATTGGGAATCTGGTGTATTCGCCCAAGCGAGCAGCTCTCGCCTAAGCAAAAACACCAAAAACTCGTTCTCTGCCCCTGCACGAATTGTTGCCTAGGTGAGTGATTCTCCCCTGAGCGAGAGAAAGTCTCGCCTAAGCGAGACAGCTTAGCCTGAGCGAGAATTCGCTTAGTTTTTGAGTTACTCTCTATTTTGAGTGTCGCTTAGGCGAGAATGATCTGCTTAGGCAAGAGAACCCTTTCGCCTGGGCGAGACTTCCTAGCTTTAGCGAAAATCATTGCAAGAGAGTGTTTGATTTTTTTTTTATTGTGAATGATTAAGTATATTCAAATGTCAATGCATGAACTGAGATGATAGTATGATTGAATTGGTGTTTTGGCAACATGTGTAGTATAAATGTATGAATTGGATTGTGAGAGTTGAGGTTGATGTAGAATTCCAAGGCAAAATTCTGAAAGGCATGTTTTTAGTGTATGTAAAGACATGAGGACTCACTATTGGAGGTATCCTGAAACTCCAATAATCATTCACGTTCAGATAGAACATAATGGAATGTGTTGTGAGGAATAGTAGGAGGTCCTAGTCTTTGGAAATGATCAAGTCCTAGACGAGAAAGGGACTTACCTTGTGAGTGGTTGGGTGATAACCCCTTGAGGCCAAACTCTGTAGAGTTTAGGAACCATCATAGGTGCATGCCACCAAGAGGTCCAATGCCGCTTACATAATCCGGATAATTGAGTCTAGGGTCATCTATTATTTTTGTGCTATGATAAACCGAGTGATTTTGTTAGAAATGGGAAAATTACAAATGTGTTTATAATTGGATCGTATTTTCTTTTATCAGATTAGCTTACCCTTCTTGCTTGTATCTGTTTTTCGTGTGTGGGTTTCCTTTTTGCAATGATCATCAATCTTTTGGTGTGAGCAAAGAAAGATGCAGGTAAACACACTCCCCTCTTGGATAGGAGTTGAGACAATAGAATGAGGCTTCCTATAATAGTCTCTATTTTATGTTTTGATCAGAGTTGGAACTTCTACTAACTCTTTTCTATCTTTGGTTTTAAATATAGTTGGTACTTCTATATTTATTTGGATGATTGTACTGATACTCTATATCAACTTCCATCTACCATCTGCTTTGTCTTATCATGATTGGTATATTTTGTTTAGAAGCGTAAAAAATATTAAATGGGATGTTACATTAAACTTTTATGTATAGTTACAAAAATTAAAATTGTAGTAGTTTGATTAGTAACATCAAATGAGACAATTTTCAAATGTAGGAGCATGAATTATCACGCAAGTGTACTTAAATTAATAAATCAAAATTAACTTTTAATGCCCATTATTTTTTACTTTTCACGTCAGTGAAAAGTCCGACGTCATAGTGGTGATGTTAAAGTCAAATGCTATCTTTTAAACAAAAATTGTTTATATTTACAATTTACCCAAATCTAAAAAGCAGATAATATTCTAGCATAGTTCCCATCACATATTGTATATAAAAAACTAGAATTATTAACACAAATGTAATGATTAACACTAAAACTATTAAGACAAAACTAAAACTTTCAGAATCAAAATTTTGTCCTAAACAGTTTTCAAGCAAAGTAACTAATGTTATAGTGGGTCCTAACTCCATCATTCTAGTACATACATTGCCCACTCTTGTCTTATTTTCTTCATTGTGTCATTCGCTATATGTGATAAATTCTTGAAAAGTTGAAAAATAACACAACTTCATTATGTATAGAAATTAATGTTTAAATTTTGATGTGATTTCTAATATGTGAAAGGTATATATTATTACCTCTGTTCAATCTTCTCTAATTCCTACTCGAGTGATGGTTTTTATCCAAGACATGACGTAATAGTCACATTCCCATGAATCTTTCTGCTTGTTACACTAAACATGATAAAGAAAATAATCACACATTAATCTCATAAATTGACATGCCAAAATGAATAACTTGGAAATGAAAAGAGTTGCAACCTTTGGATAGATTACTTGAATTTGCATTGATCAGGGCTAACCCACGTCTTTAATTAAATTGGAAACATATGTTAGTACCAATATATATATATATATATATATATATATATATATATATATATATATATATATATATATATATATATATATATATTAAGTAGATGATATGAAGAAAATAAGACTTACATTTGTAGCATGATTTTCATATCATTTTTTCATATTCCTATGTGGAGAACAAAACCATACAATTGTGCATTGTCTTTGAATGATGACTAGTAGTTGCCAATATGACCTACCATGAATCACAAATAATTAGACGAATAAGTAGCATTACTTCATAAAATATTACACTCAATAAGAATTCCCCATCAATGTAGGGTGCAAGATACATTTCTCTTTTTGATCAAACATCCATGTTTACAAATAAGTTTGTTTGTGCGCAAGTGTGTTTCCAAAATGTTGAATAGTTTAAGGTTCAATAAACCCATACATGAAAGCCCAACCTTGGTCCACAATGGTTGTGTCCATTGACCTATGGCAAGACAATTAAATACAAATTAAAAAGTAGCAATTCCAAGATTTAAATATGAAAGAAAATGAAAATACTTACATGCACTATAGTTGTATGATTGAATTATTCAATGCTTTGTCTCCCAAAATGACCTCTAATACATCATTTAGATTAATGTACAATAGGACATGACATTGGAGGCCAAATACTCTTAACTCCCACTCTAGCTTTACCAATCCTGTATTCAACCTACTTAATTTCATAATGAGCTTTCCTAGAGGATCATCCTCTACTTCTGTCATGTCATGTTGGATCTTTGAAGTTGGCACAAACACTCGAGCATGGGAATCTCAAGCTTCATCAATTGTCACATGCGCGAAGTGGGACAATAAAGGAGCATCATGGATAGTCTTCCCTTTTTCAAGTAGTCGTCCTATGGCCACTACTCGTGGGGATCTCCATCAACCAATAACTTATACTGACTTGTGTGATCATATGATCTACAACAGAACATGATCTTTGAGTGGATCTCTGAAGTTGGCACAAGCACTCGAGCATGGGGATCTTAAGCTTCATTAATTGTCAAACGCGTAGTTGGACAATAGAGGAGCACCATGGATAGTCTTCCCTCCTTCAAGTACTCATCCTATGGCTACTATGTGCGGGGGATCTCCATCAACCATTAGCTCATACTAACTTTTGTGGCCAGTATGATCTACAACAGAACATGAGCCTTTTATGGTCACACAACGAACACATGGAAAAAAATATGTCTCATTCACATAGATTGCGTGAGCATATTTCAATGAGCATATTGCAAGAACTCAAAACCCCCTTTTTCATATTCTTCATTGATGCGACGTTCATTCATTCAGCTTTGATCCATACTATGTAACAAACTCCATCAATCTTAAATTTTTAACTCTCACAAGGTAAGGCCTTACTCATTCAAAAAAAAATATTTTTCATAATTTGCTAACACGTATACAAAAAAGTCAAACATCACAAATTTGATAAAATTTCGATAACATTTCACATTAGTCTCTGAAGTACATGAAATGAAAGTAATCACTCATTACCACAATCAAGTATGCATCCAAGAACAACACAAAATTGTCTCAACCGAAATTTTATCAAATTTATGCATAAACTTCAATGTCCACATTATAGAGAATTATGAAAAATATTTTTTTTTTCAAACTATTTGATTGGAAAATTCAAGATTTAATACAAATGATTAAAGTTGAGCCACAAAATTTCGCTTAATATTCAATTAAAGTTATAAGAAATCTTAATATAAAATAACAATGCATTGCCAATATTAAAATATCCAATAAATCTAAAATTATTTAAACATAGGACATCCAATAATAAATCTATATTTGATACTACAAATATTCTAAAAATTTAAATAAAATGAAAAATGCCAAAAGAACTTACTAAAATAATGGTCTCAGATAAAAAAATAAGGGGAAAGAAAAAATATAAACAATAAAATGAAAATAAAAGCCTAAACCAATAGGTAAAAAGAAAAAAAATATACATCCATAAGTTAAGGCGAAACAAGTTCAATGTGATTGAAATGAACAAAAACTCACCTGTGGGCCTCATCGCCATCGTCGCTAATGAATGTTAGTTCTCCTTCGAGTTCTACAAAATAACAGTGCAGGACGAATAAGATGGCATTGTTTTAAAAATTTTAAAAGTCGTTTGACGTGGACTTATGTTGGACAACGTTCATTGATGTCAGAGTTGGGGGAGCTGGCGTTCATTGACATTAGAGGTTGAATTGGTCGACGCCATTTTTGCTATTGATGTTAGAGCATGTATGGGCCGACGCCAAGTTTTGTATCTTAATTACAAAAATGCCACCGATAATTTTTTATGTTGTACTTTTAGTGGGCTGACTTCGAATGAGTGACATGATAGAATTCAAAATATTCTTCTACAATTAAGCTAATTAGCTTTTAATGTCTTGTAATTAAGCTAATCAAATTCCAGTAATATTTTTATTAAATCTTTTGTAATTATGTTGTGCATAGTTGCATACCTAATTGATATCATTCTCTTTTATATATATACCTATCTCTAATGCATAATAAGATACATATTCAAATCATTTATCTCTCTTACATTGACATCGTGCACTTATTGTCTTTTTCGCATTGTCTCATGCTCTAAGGCTTTCTCTTGCACTGTCTTCATCGCACCTTTCTTCACCAATAACTTGCTTTCGAACCATCCCTCCCTTCCTTCTCCAACTCACACGCTGTCCCTACTCTTCTAGAAGCTATGACCCGTGTCCCACTGTTGACATCATGTCTTCAACCAACTCTGTCCTTGGCTCCTCACCATTCACTCCAGAATAGTCCACCTCAGGTAAACCTGAATTTCAACTGGCACTCATTATCTCTAATATAAAAAATGACACCCCCTTTTTGTTAGAAATGGATAAGGACCATTATATCATGTGGGTTGAACTTTTTGAAACTCATGATCGGGAAACCATAGTTCTTCTCCATATTATCCTTTAACCCGGGAAGAAATGTGTGGCTCCAACTGATACTGATCACAAACAATTAACCACTATTGATTCCACCCTACTTCAGTGGATCTACTCTACCATATCTATTGATCTTCTTGCCACTGCCATGGAGAAAGGCTCTATGACTATGGCCACCTATAATCATTTAACTGCCATTTTTTAGGATAATAAGAACTCCCATGTTGTTGCTCTCGAGCATGATTTCTTTTCCACTCGCATGGATGGCTTTTAAAATGTTTTTGCATATTGTCTATGACTCAAACAAATCTCTGATCAGTTGGTGAATTTTGGTGCTCCTATCAGTAGTCATCGTTTGATATTGTAGTTACTATCTGGTTTGCTTAAGCCCTTTTGCGGTGTAGCCACCTTGATTAATCATAACAACCCTTTACCTTCCTTTCTTTAGACCCATGTTATACTGAATCTCGAGGAATTTGGTTTGGTGAAAATGCAAACCACTATTTCTCATACCACCATGCATACTTCAACCTTGATCACTCCTCATAACCACACTCTAATCATAACTCAAACAATCATTCTAGGTCCAACCGCAATCGCAACAACTCGGGTCGCTATGGTTGACATAATCAACGTAGTGGATCTTGCTCAAATGGTTCATTTGGTTTTTCTACTTCTCCTATTATAAATCATTCTCCATCATGCTAGTCACCTCAATCTTTTCTTTGGAATCCACAGAATTGGACTCCCCCTCATTGGGGCATGCCTCCTTGTCCTTATCCCACATCTTAGTGGACTCATCCCACATGATGAAGGATTATCTTGTTTCTTTTTAAGATTATTGAATATGGTGTGAATTGATTAAGAAAGTTAAGTGAAATCCCCATTAGACATTAAGATAGCATGCTATCTAGATGTGAAGGTTCCTTTTACAAAGCTCAAGAGAAGAAGATGATGGATTGATTCAAAACAAAAAGGAAATGGAAGGCACATAAACCATAGAAAACCAAGAACAATTAAAGGAAGAAGAAAACATAAAATGGAAAGGAAGGGAATGGTAAAAATGTGAGAACACGCCACTACAAGGCAATGCTAGAAGCCATGGCAACCTTGAAGATGAGTGGATGTGTGCCGCCACTTGCTATGCAAGATAAGGCTTAAAAGTATTCACTCCCTAGGGAGGAAACTCTCACAAATGGTTAAGACACAAGAGTGTTTTTACTTCAAAATGTTCAACCCTGTTACATGTCTAGGAGCACCCCTTATATAGAAGAGTTTAGGGGCCTCTAAGCAAATAAAAGATACCTAAGGATGTCTCTACAAAAACCTAACCCTAGCTTCTAGAAACTAGGTCAAATAAGGTTACAAAAATGAGAGACAAAAGAGCCAACTATGGTGTGTGCAAGGCTAATTTCGTTCTAGCACAAAAGGAGACAAAGAATGTGTCTCACATGTCTCCAAAAAGTGGCCAAAGTGTGCTAAAAACAAAGGAGACCAAAGGTACATAGGTACACTTGTTTTATGCCTTTTACTTTATGCTTTATGCCTTTACTTTACTCTCTCCTCCACATCATTTATGCTCCCCAATCACCATGCGCCACCTAGCATTGCTTTCTTACTCCTAATTAACCTACAAAGCAAATAAACATAAATTAGCATGTTGGCTTAAGTCAAGTCAACTCTAGTCAACAAGTCAAACCTAGTCAAAGGTCAACAAGTAAACCAAGATTGATTCAACTAAGTCAACTTATGGAATCAAAAAATAAAACACAAATTAAAAGGATGAAGGATTAGTGAACTTCCTTTCTAAACATGCTTAGTCTTCTTAAGCATGTGCCTCCATCCTTGGTTGGGATCAATCCTTCATCACCACAGGACCTTTAAAGCAAGCTGGCATTATGAGTTAGCGTCTTCAGGCCCACACTGCCACAACTTCCCCAATACCTACCAATATTGCCACTACTATGCACACCATGTCATTGACACCTCTTGACAACACGTGGTACATGGATACTGGAGCCTTATCTCACTAAGCGACATCACAAAGTAATATCACGCCTTATTCTAATTCTAATAATTTAAATCAGACACTTATTGTTGTTAGTGGTCAAGGTATTCCAATTCAAGGTTCCACTCACACAATCCTTCCTACATCAAATCACCATAAACCTCTCTACCTTAACCACATTTAGCACACACCACACATTATAAAAAATTTAACTTCTATGCAACAACTCATTATTTATAATAATGTTTTTGTTTCCTTTGATCCTTTTGGCTTCTCTGTTACTGATTTCAAGACAGGGATCCCTTTTATTAGATGTGATAGTGTTGATGACCTCTATCCAGTCACCAATCTCACTCCTTTTGCTGGTCTAACTTCTGGTGTCTAGCCCAATCGTCTTGGCCTTCCCAGTTCTTTTCTTTTGTAGTCTCTTTGTAGGAATAAGGTCAATTCCTCTGAACATTTGAATTCCAAAACAACGTGATTCGTGTTTTTTAGCAAACATGTTAAGTTGCTTTTTGTGTCATCCAATGCTACTTTGATGCCTTTTGATATTTTACACAGTGTATTTGGACATCAGATGTTTTAAGTTCCTTTGGTAATCACTATTATGTTTTGTTTCTAGATGATTACTCTGATTTCATATGGACATTTCCTTTAGGTACTAAATGTACCATCCTAGCTGGATATCACTTAAGAAAATAAATAAATATAAATAAAGCTCAAAACATCCGATAATAGTATTCCTAAAAACACAAGAAATTTAAAATTCGTTCATCGCGCTTAAATTCAAACTCATAATCAATGACTGCAACATCCAAGATACCTCAAGCATACTCAAATAACTCAATATGACTCACTTCAAAAATAGTTCTACAACAATCCTTTTTTATTCAAACGCACCATACCAAACCAAGATTTACCATTTCTACATGACCATCCAATCATACATAGACCCACATCAATAGCAAATTGTCCAGTTTTACATAAATATCATATGCAGAAAATAACTTATCCTCTACAAAACCCAAATCACGCCCAAAACAACCAAAACCACAAAGGCTGATGTTGCATTGTCGCCTAGCGGCAAGTATGCACTACTAGGCGGTGCATAAGATTCTGGGTAGAACCCAGATTTTTTCTTGCACCCGTGAGGAACCCTAAAATCCCCAAGTGGCGTTCCAGTTCTCCAAGTGTATAAAAATCACATCAATTCACGTTTCCAGCATGTATACACATATAATAAAATCATACAATTACAACATTATCATAATTGAACATTGCACAACAGATTTCAGATTCATCCCCAAGCCCTATCATGAACTCCTCATGTTTGTTCTCCTATTCAATCATCACAGTATCATCAACAATATCAATTATCAACAACTATATGGCATTATACATTCAAACGTGAATAGAGACTTTACAAGAAACCCAAAATATCACAAAATCCACCAAAATGTAGCAAAACAAACCAATCAAGGTCACGTCGCCTGGTGGGCCTTCAACGCCACTAGGCGGCTCATAACCGAACCCATAAATCTAAGTCAATCAGGTTGTGTCGCTTGACGGGCCTTCATTGCTGTCAAGCGGTTTCTGGGTAGAAGCTCATAAACCAAGGAAAACAACGTAACGGCTGTGAGTACGACAATACATTATTTCATCAATTTTATGACGATAATGGTCTTCACTTTCGGTTCTTTTTCCCTTAGACTTCTTCTCAAAATGGCAAAGCAGAACATAAAATCTAAACCATTAACAACATGATTCGCATTCTCCTCACTCATTCATATGTTCCTCCTTTGTTTTGGCATGACGACTTACAAATGACCATTTATCGCCTTAATATACTTCCTTATAAGGCCTTGTCTAATCGGTCTCGCACTCAAATTTTGTACCATCGTGATCTCTCATATACAGATTTGTGAGTCTTTGGTTGTCTTTGTTATCCTTTGTTGCCCTTTCCTATCATTAACAAACTACAACCACGATTGACTCTGTGTATTTTCTTAGGTTATCCCCTTAATCGTAGAGCTTATAAATGTTTTGATTTGTCCCATAGAAAGGTAATAATATCGCGACATGTCATTTTTAAAACATAATTTCCTTTTGCTCATATTCCTTCCTCCTTTATCTCTACTTATGAAAAATTCATAGATGACATACATCCCTCCCTTGTTCATCCATGGCTCCACCCTAACTTAAAGCCTTTGTTTAACCTATAGTCTGCAAGATTACCCGACACATCAACCTCCACAACCAGCCCATCTACCTCACCTACTTTAGACCAACCTGCCCTGCCTCTAAACCCTAGCCTTCCAACTAGGACCATGGCCACCCATAGCATGACCGATGTCTACAAACCCATAAAGCTTTTTAACCTTTTTGTTTCCATTGTCGACTTTATGATATCACCTCTTCCTAAAACTCAAAGCCTTGCTTTATCGGACCCTAATTAGAATTCAGCCATGCAATTTGAATTTGATGCTCTAATTAATAATAATACGTGGAATTTAGTTCCTCGACCTTATGATGTTAATATCATTCACTATATGTGGATTTTCAAACATAAAAAGAAACCTAATGGTTGTTTTGAGCTTTACAAAGCTTGTCTTGTAAGTGATGGTATGTCTCAAATTGCAGGTGTGGATTATAATGACACGTTTAGTCCTGTGGTGAAACCCACGACCATTTGCACAGTTCTCACCCTCTCTCTAAATCTTGGCCCATCCATCAATTGGATGTTCTGAATTCATTTCTCCATGGGGATCTACATGAGATTGTATACATGCACCAACCGTTAGGTTTTCGTTATCACTTTCACCCTGGTCATGTTTGTCGCTTGAGGAAATCTCTTTGCAGTTTGAAGCAAGCGCTTCATGTTTGGTACAAACGCTTTGCTTGCTACGATTCTACCATTGGGTTCCAGCGTAGTACTTCAGATCACTCTCTCTTTATCTATCAGCGTGGTTTTGACACAACATACATCCTCCTCTATGTTGATGACATTATTCTCATCACTTCATTCCATGAGCTTCATAAATCTATCATGACATTTATTGCCTCTAAATTTGCTATGAAGGATCTTGGTCCTTCTAGTTATTTTCTTAGGATTGACGTGACAAGACATGTATGTGTCCTATTCCTTAGTTAGAGCACCTATGCCAGTGAAATCATTGCACGCGCTGGCATAAGCTCTTGTAATCCTTCTGCTACTCTTATTGATGCCAAGTAGAAGCTCAATACATTCTTTAACACACCATACGGGGATTCCACTATGCACTGGATTCTTGTTGGCGCCTTACAATATCACATTCACTTGCCCTGACATCTCTTATGTTGTTCAATAGGTATGTCTTCACATGCATTCCCTTTGCACCGAGCACATGCTAGCATTAAGCATTCTGCGATATGTTCAAGGTACCTTATAATATGGTTTGCACCTCTATCCAACCTCTATTGAGAAATTTATCTCTTATATTTAGGGTTGATATCCTAACACTAGACGATCCACATTTGTTTACTGTATGTTTCTTGGTGACAACCTTTTCTCTTGGTCTTTAAAGCGTCAACATACTCTCTTTCATTCTAGTGTAGAGGCTGAATACAGAGGTGTTGCAAATGTTGTTTCTAAATCTTATTAGCTCTCAATCTTCTCCTAGAGCTTCATTTTCCTCTCCCTCAATGTTAGTGCCATTTGTTTATCTGGTAATCCTGTGTAGCATCAATATACAAAACATATTGAGATGGATATTCACTTTATTCAGGAAAAGGTAGCACATGGTCAGACACGAGTTCTTCATGTATCCTGCCACCAGATAGTTTAATTATATCTTCACCAAAGGCCTACCTCAGGTTCTTTTTGATGATTTTCAGACAAGTTTAAGCGTTCGCGAACCTTTCGCTTTCGATTGCGGGAGTGTGATAGAATCTAAATTATTCTTCTACAACTAAGCTAATTAGCAATTAATCTCATGTAATTAAACTAATCAAATATCTGTAATTAAGTTATTAAATTTTCTATAATTCTGTTGCATAATTAATACCTAATTTAAATCAAATCTCATCTAAGATACACATTCAAATCATCTTTCTCTAACATTATAAACTATTGTGTTAATGAATCTTAGTTCGTTGTTACTTGTTAGATCTACATAGGAGTAACACCTTAGTTAGGCAGAAATTAAATATATTCTGGTGGAATTGTTGGTGACATTTAAGAGTAGTTCTGCTAGAAATTTTTATTCAAGGTAGTTTTTTTTTTCCTTTGTTTTGTTTTATCTAACTATGGTACCTTTTGTACCAAAAACCCTTTCAATAGATTTCTATTATTTGAGTGATAAAAAGAAAATAAACAATTATTTTATTTTATTTTTCAATCATTTAGACGTATTATTATCTTGATCTTAAACTTGAAGTAGTAATATTCTCGTGATAAATTTGAACTGTTGTACTCGACGTGTATGATAAATTTGAACTGTTGTAATCGACGTGTAAGTTATTCCTTAACTTATTCCTTAAAATAACATCGTAAGCATATTGAGATTAGTTTTCTTAAGATAAAATTACTTTATTAATATAAGTATTTAGATCAATTTTTTCATATTCTTCTGAAATAAAAAAATTAAAAAAAAATCAAAAGTAATTTTTCTTTTTTAAATTAGTTTATGGAAATCTTTGTATAACTCTTTTAAAACTTTTGTTGTTAACTTATAAATAAGTTATATTTTTAACTTCATAAAATCAATAAAGAAACGAATTTAACACTAAAATCAATTGTTTTAAATGTGCTTACGAAAAACTTGATACAATCATGTTCTAAATCAATTGTTGAGCTTCACTACAAGAAATTTGTTAATTTACGAGGGAAATTAGCGAGGAAAATATTTGCTCGCTAATTTGTCGCTAATTTGTCGCTAATTAGCGAAGGATTAGCGAGAAAGTAAACTGTAGCTAAATTGTAGCTAATTAGTTAGGGATTATACAAAACATAGTATGATAGCTAAGTTGTAGCTAATTAGTTAGGGATTAAGCACAACAATATATGGTAGCTAAGTTGTAGTTAATTAGTTAGAGATTAGACACAACCTAATATGGTAGCTAAATTATAGCTAATTAGTTAAGGATTAAACACAACATAAATATTGTAGCTAAGTTGTAGCTAATTAGTTAGGAATTATACACAATATAATATGGTAGCTAAGTTGTAGCTAATTAGTTAGGGATTATACAAATCATAATATGGTAGCTAAGTTGTAGCTATTTAGTTAGGGATTAAGCACAACACAATATATGGTAGCTAAGTTGTAGTTAATTAGTTAGGGATTAGACACAACCTAATATGGTAGCTAAATTATAACTAATTAGTTAGGGATTAAACACAACATAAATATTGGAACTAAGTTGTAGCTAATTAGTTATGAATTATACACAATATAATAGGTAGCTAAGTTGTAGCTAATTAGTTTGGAATTAAACACAACATAAATATTGTAGCTAAGTTGTAACTAATTAGTTAGGAATTAAACACAACATAATATGGTAGCTAAGTTGTAGCTAATTAATTATGATTAATGATTTTGTTACTAATTCAAACTTAATAAATAGAATTTCTAATTAAAAAAAATAATATGAAAAATGTTTTTAAAAAATAAATTTGTTAAATAAATTTTTAAAAACTATCAATGTATTAACAAATTATAAAAATATATTTTATTATTATATAAATTAATCTTTTATTTGTTAATTATTATATATATATATATTAACATAATAACTAATACAATATATTTTGATAAATTATATATATATATATATATATATATTCTTATTAATTATATTTAAAATGAAATGATTAATTATTATTTTGATAATTATTTACTATCTTTTACGCTTCTTTTCTTTATTTTATATGTTAATTTATTCAAATAAAAGGATTATTAATTAATTTATATCGTTATATATTATTATATTTATGTAATAATTTTTTTATATTTTTTATTTTTTTAAACATTTTAAATATGAAATAAATTATTTCTGATACATTATATATAAAAATAAATTGTATGTATGTATTTTATTTATAAAATATGAATATTTAATTTAATTTAATTATATACTTAAAATTCATTTAAAATTTAAATATTTATATTAGAAGAATTAATTTTTTTAAAAATAATTATTAATATTAACATATACAGTAAATGAAAGAGAATGATATTAAATGTAATATAAAAATTAATAAATGAAAAACATAAAACGTAAAATTTAATCTTTTGAAACCTTAAAATAATCAAACTATTTGAAACATTACTGTTTTTCAAAAACTTTCTAAGCTCCAACAAAGTCATGTTACTATTTTTCAAAAATTTTCTAAGTTCGAAACAAAACCTCCCAAGATCACCTCAAAGTATTAAAGCTCACAGAGACTGAAGCTCGTAAGACTCACAAGCACTGGAGCTCGCTCCGAAGATCACCTCACAGTATTAAAGCTCACAGGCACCGAAGCTTGCAACACTCACAGGCACTGAAGCTCTACGGAGGTTGTCGGAGTTCGTACAGTGACAAAGTGCGACCATTAGGGTTTTCATCAGCGCGAAAACAGTACTGAGAAGCTCACAAGCACTGAAGCTCACTCTACGAAGGTTGTCGGAGTGTGTACAGTGGCAAAGTTCGACTGTTAGGGTTTTGATCAACGCAGAAACAGTACTGAGAAGCTCACAGGCACTGAAGCTCGCTCTACGAAGGGGAAGGCAGCATCGTCGAGTTCGTCGGTTCCTAAAATCAGGTTAATTAGCTTGGCCTCTATCATTTCTTGTTCACCTTTAAAGTTTGTTTGGTGAATAAAGTTTCCTAATGTATTAACTATTTTGAAGAGATCCAGGTTTAGGAGGTTACAACAACGTCATCGAGCTCAAAACGATTATTTGGAGTGATAGATTGATCGATTGGTTCTCTACCAGCTTGCCATTTCTTCACCTGTTAGAGGTTAGAGCACTAACTGTTATTTGCTGCACTACAGACACAACAAAATACTACTTATTTTATCAAAATGCAAATATAGAATTAGCCTAAAATGTGACTTGGTCTTCTTATTTGCGTTTTTAATTTTTGATGTTGTCAAATTACTTTTTACCATACTTTGATTTATATATCACATTGAGAGTAAAATGATTGAAAAGTAGAGAGATTGGTTCCTATACTCATGTATTGAATGATACTGTTATACTTCTGCTAAGTATTGATTATAATTTGTTAATAAGACCATAGGGATTACTCACATGTAAAAGAAGAGTTTCATCATGTTCTGACACATAGAATCCATTATTTTTTCTTCCACGAATGGTTTCAAGAACTAGAACTCCAAAGCTGAAAACATCAGATTTCACTAAAAAGAATCCTTGCATAGCGTACTCAGGAGCCATGTATCCATTGATGCAAGTCAATAAAGCTTTGTTAATTTCTCTTATTTCAAGTTTATAACAAGGAATTTCATCTTTTTTTCAATAATTAAACTCTGAAATAAGCATTCAAAAGTCGTACTTTTAAGTTATGTTTGGTATAAGTAGAACTCACTAGGTGCCCATTATTCGCTTTGTATTTGTTTGGTTCTGTCCAATTTCAAATGCCTTTGCCAATCCAAAGTCTGCTGATGTTGTTGGTGTTGTTGTTGTTGCTGCTGTTGCAATGACAAACGGGACCTAAATTCAGATGTTGGCTCACAAGTTAAAAGGGTTGTGGAAGGTGTTTGATTGGAGTCATGAAAATTCTTAAGTGGGAGAGGCAAATATGAAGGTTTGGTTGTTGATATAGCAGATATGAAGGTGTGGTTTGAGATTTATAGGAAGTAACTGAACCCCAAAAGAAAATATGGAAAAGAAAAAGGTTATATTTTCTGAAAATTCAATCTAGAGTAACCATGAATCATAATATTCAATCATTGATTTATCTGCCAAATCCTCGCTCTACTAGTCCGATCCATAGACTTCAATGCACCCCTTTACGATGACTCTGCTTCTGCTGTATTAAACCTCAACTTTTTGCCCCCAAAACCTTATGATGTCCGAATCCGAGGTTCCTGCTGGGGTTTCGTAATTTTGGACTGTTGTCAAAGTCTCTGGTTGTGGAATCCATCCACTGGGGTCCACAAAAAACTATCTTCCTCACCTATTATAGATAGATTCATCATGTGCTCTATAGAATTGCACAATGCTTCACCATGTTGTGCTTCTAGCTTTATAATTCCCAACTTCCTTAACTTGGTTAGTTTTTGCAGTGCATTTATTATGCTACCACCAGTTACATCTAAATATGATAGATTCTGCAGTGATTCTAGAATTTGAACTCCTTCACTTATCCTTAGTCCTTCTAAACAGTACAATTCTGAACTTTGATCACTGACATAGTTCTAGGTCTCGTGCATGAGGTTATACACGTGACAACTTCTAGGTCTTCCATCAAAATCAAGTCTTGAACCATGAACCAAGCCTCTGCAGATTAGTTCAGCCAGGTATTCATCTCCAAATAATGGATTGAGTAATGGATTAGGGGCATTGGCTCCTTAGGTTTTGCATCATGGAGCTGGTTTAAGTAATGTAAAACCTGATGCCAATTCGCCATCTGAATTTCTATAGTTCATGCCATTTTGTTAAATTTATATAATTGAAAGCAATTCAATCACATTACATGTCCTTTACAATTGTATCATATTAAGTAGGGGAACCAGTTGAGCATGTTTGACGTGCTTCTTCCTAAGATTTAAGAATACTGGTGGATTGGATCTTTTGCTTGCAAAGAAGATGTGAAGAGTAACTCTTTTTTACTACATGTAATTTGAATAGAAAAGTAATTGTTCTAAGTTTCATTGATTTAGTTAACTGTGTCAGCTGATGAATGTGTTTGTTATGGGAATGGATATCTGTGTTTGAATTGCACTAAAATGCTAATTTTTTGACAGTGCACTGGTTGCATTACGATCATATTTTGGGTGGGTGGGTGAGGGGTCTTCAGGGTCAATAAATCCTTTTAAGCTCCATGTAGCTGATTCTTGTTTTTCTTGTTTTTGGTTAGATATTTGCATTCACTGATAAGTTTTGTGAGAATTATCATGATATTTGATCCTTCCTCATCAGAAGTGGCCTCAAATTTTAGGTTCTATTAAATTGTTGAATCGGTTTGGAATGGAGTGTTTATTTCTTATGTTTGTACTATACTGTTTTCCATTATAAATTTGTTGAAACATTTTGGCGAGTTTTCTCATTATTTTACTAGAAGTTTACTATGTACTTCGATGCATAATGTTATATATTTATCAAATTGTTGAGTTAGTGGTTAAAGATTAGTTTTGCATCATTTCTTCTTGTTGATTATCGTCAATCTTAGATGTCTCTATTCTTTGTGTTTTGATTTGTCTAAGT